>JAABUP010000825.1_pt1 | contig 66733 bp, 92 predicted proteins | sample 5559201 | NCBI WGS metagenome assembly JAABUP01 (sample SAMN10711887, study PRJNA513373) | rock metagenome | isolation source: Antarctica rocks | place: Antarctica
CTGGACAGTGGAAGATGTTCCCTCTTGTCATACAGGACTGTGCTGAGCCGGCTGACGCTGCCTGCTTCGCGCTGTATGCTGACATCCATGTAGTTGATGGAGTCACCTAAATCAACAGAAGTGACCACCAGAGTCCTGGGGTATATGCCAGTAATCCTAGCATGCTGAAAGTGCTGATCTACATATAGTAGATGGTGCAGGTACGGGTTACTAATGCTGGCCAGGTCATCAATGTAGCGGGCAGTAAGCAGAAAGGCAAAGAGGTGGTTGGGAGAGGCATGAAGTATGGGACTGACTGATGGGTCAGCGAGTCGACGATTTGTAAACTTGCGCCGGCCAGCCGAGCTTTGTCACGGCCAAGCGTCTGTGGCGCTTTCGTCACGTCCTTTCTGTGGTCAACGTGCCGCATTTGCTCTCGGCGTCGTGACGTTGAGGTCTTTGCGATCTTGTTCCACTTCCAGCGTACATGGCGTTGTGGTGGCTTGGGAGTGTGTTTGACGGCCTTGCTGGGTTGACATCAGTATCAGGCCCGTTGCAGCAAGACATTTGGCGACAGGCAGACTTTGACGCTATTCCCGTCCCAACCTTTTGCAGTCTTCCACAGGAGGAAGTGCAGCGCATACAGCGAAATTTCTTGGGCAGACCTGTCATGCAGCACGGGTCCAGCTGTGACGAAGCGCTGCAGCAGCTCCGCAGTAAAGGTTACTCCTCGTGGAAGGAGTATCTTTTGCAGGTAGGAAAATGCCCTGCCTTTCTTGTTCTAAGCTTTGTAGTCACTGTCTGTAATTGCCTGGATCACAACTCGAGCAACACTTACCTGCTATGTGTTGATGGACTGAACTTGAGCTGCAGAGGACATACGACAGGGAGTCAGTTGAGCTGGGGTATCAGGTGTTGACAGACAGCGATGATGAAAACTAGCGTGTCACAGAGGTCACAATGATGTGTACAGGCCACCTGCAGCATAGAGCTGTGTGGTGCTATGAACATGCAGCCAAAGTGGAGGACCTATTCAACCGCGACTGTGCTGTTGCAAAGCATAAGGAGTACATCGATATCACGCTGCCAAGGAAGGTTGTGCTTCATACCAGTCATGCTTGTGCGCACCATTGCTGTATCTTCAACAATCTTGCTCACATACACTTATTTGTCCGTAGGCATAGGATCTGTCGTGATGCTGCAGATGCTGTCTTTGTCCAACAAGGTGGCCAAGAGCTTTGACTGTCATCAACAAGATATTCACGTCTGAACAAGAGCTTAGAGACAGAGAAAGTCATGTTCTTCTTTACTACGAGCTGACAGCTGACGGTTGTCGACTGATTCATAGAGCAGATGTGGATAACAACAAGTCTCTGCACTACTTACAAGCACCTAAAAGCTGACAGATGAACTCTCCTCTGCAGCCTTTCTCAGCAGTTGCACACGTGTTTGGGACTGCTCATGCCTCTTCATGGTGCTGCCATCCTCACACAGCATACGCTTCAGAGGCAGGTCCTCCTTGTCAGCAATCTCTGTATGGAATTTGCCCAGAAGCTGCCTACAGCTTTGTGCAATTCGATTCAGTAAATGTTGCGGCTAGTCAAGCTGCAACATACAACATGGATATACTCATGGTGGTGTGATGGGTGTACATGCAACTTGCACTTCAGTATGCCTTGCTTTATTTTGACCTTCAAAGCCCTGCTGGCATGGCAATGGTAGCTGCCCCACAACCACAAGACTATTGTGCTGCGGAGAAGATGTGGACAGCTGTGACAGACTTGATATTCCTTGAGTTGTGTAATCAGTGGTGTGCCAGTTGACTATCAAACATTGTGCAAACATCAATTGCAGATGAATGTTGAAGCCAAGGATCTACCTTCTGACTGTTGAACTTCATGAGAAGCTTGCGCCTATTGCTTTGGACACTGCTGTCACAATGCTGGCAGTACCTTCTCCTAAGACAAGTCCACTAGCAACCACCACCATCAAGCTTGCATGGCTCTGTGGCTTCCATGTGAGCCAGCTTTGTTCAACCAATGACCCAATGACACGAGGTATTGTCCACTTTGGAGCTACATACATGCCCACAGCAAATCCTATGCCACTAGGCAGGGCACGGAGTAGCTTCTGGCTCAAAGCAGAGCTTGCGGAATTTGCAGCTGAGGACTGATCCAGGTTTGCTTCTTTGCCATCGCTGTGGATGAAGAAGCTGGCAAGGGGTAACAGCGCAGCTAGAACAGCTGAGGCTATACAGAAATGTATCACATTAGGTGGCAGCTGACCACCATTCACCTACGCACAAGCCAGTCTGGTTTAGCCTCATGCTGAGCAGCTCACACAAGACTGCAATTGAGAGACATCATCATGGGAGCTCAAGTCTACTTAGGAGGCCGAATTGCAGCAGCTGAAACAGCTTGCTTTCAAAAACACACAGCTATCATTGCATCGTAAAATCCAAGAATGACACCGCTGGCTGCAGACATTGGCGCACTCATCTTGCCTGCCTGGGAAGGCAAACTCTTTTAAGCTGCCACAGTCACAACATGAGACTTTGACTGTAGGGTTGCTAGAACCCCTGCATGGTGATCAACAAGATCCTCTGAGATTCGAATGGACCCCAACATGACCCAAGCAGACCTCATGAAACCCCCGTGATCAGCAGACACACAGCAGACTTGGCCCCTCAAGTGCAGGAAAGTTTGTTGAATGCAGTCTGCATATGAACAAGAGAAAGACATACCAGTTCAGCCATGTCAAGCCAGATCTCAGCAGTGGGAGCAGGGAACTCAGGGCCGGGGATCTGGAAGGCTGAAGTGTACAAGGCATAAGCCCCCACACTGACAAAGACAGAGGCAAAGGAGCCCATGAGCATGGCATAGAACTGGGCCCTTGGGCAGACCCCCAGCAGGTGTGCAGTCTTGAAGTCCTGCATCATGTCTCCTGCCTGCTGTGCTCCCGCCTCTGCAATGGCCCCTGCCACCAGATTGGGCACAACCCGACCAGGTGCTATTATGGCAAACACTCCCTGCAAAGCAAGAGTCAGGGGCTGAACCGCTCTTGGTGGCGGTTGTGCAGTACGAGCTTTGCATGAAAAGACAGAGATTTAGGTACCCGGCCTTTCAAAATGCAATTCCTTGTGAGAGTGTATGACTCCCGCAGACAGACAACCAGCTCCTGTATATCTGCATCTGATGGCCGTCAAGGACCACTATTGAGCAAGATTCTCCTCTGACAATGCTCCTAGACAATGCATGCCACACAGTCATGTCCCCAATACTTGTGGCCCACCTGGGCAGCCCGATATAGTACTTGGCTTCTCATTAGATCGACGCCGAAAGGCGTAGTCCTTTCTTTTCTTTTCTTTTCTACTTGTGGCCCAGGAATGGCTGTGGCCAGAACAGCATACCTGAGACAGCTTGCCAACTCCACTGACAGGATTTAGATCGGTTTGGCCCAAGGCTCTGACAGCCAGCACAGCCACAAGCAGAGCCAGCCCCACTGCTGCCAGGGGGTCAATGACTGGCAGGTCCAGCATGGGGGTCAGCATGGCGGTGCAGAAGGCCCCTGACAACACAAGACCCCCCACCCACCAGGCTGTGGGAATGCGCTCCTCTGCTGAGTCATGCTCCTGGTCATCTTCCACTTCAGTGTTGGTCCTGTGAGATGGCAAAATGTATGGGTTGTCTACCACATTGCAAAAGTCCATCTTGCTGACAACAGTGGACACTTTCACGCAGCTGGCAATGTACAAGAAGCTTTGAGGGTGCAAATGCAGACAGACAGTCCATACTGCAGATGACATGCACAAAGGCATTGCAGCAACAGACACGACTCGCATAGGTAATGCATGTGATGTCAATGCAAGTTGCACAAACCATGCGCAAAGCTCAACACACCTATGACCACGGCACACAGGCAGCATATTTCCCGAGCAATGATGGAATTGCTCACCTGATAGCTGCAATGTGGCGCTTCAGGGAAGTGAAGAGGAGCAGTGAGAGAGAGGTGAGGCTGTCGCCCAGCATGATAGCAAGGGAGACCCACAGCACCCAGCCTGTGGCGCCAGTCTTCCAGTCCCCAATAGGCCCTGGTGCCCATCCCTTGTACCGAGCAAAGGGTCCCAGAATCCCATACCCTGCCAATCATTTGGTTCAGTGTTGCATAGCATTGTGGCTGAAGCTGCTGGGTTGCAACTGTAAGAAGTCTGCTGCAGGCGCTGCAACAGAGCGTGATGTACCAAATGCGCTGCTGTTGGTGTATGCTGACAGCACACACACCAACCACAGCATACTGTACCAGTTATGATTAAAATGTGCAGCACGACCTGCTTGTGTATGAACAGACAGCATTGCCCTATCCAGCAGAGGCCTGATGTATACAGAAATGTTCTGTGAAATGTCTTGCTGTATTACGCAAGCCCAAGCAATAGACACAGCTCAGGAATGACATGACAGTTTGACTTGCCAGAGGGCGTCTGGTGTGAGAAGGTGATCATGCAGTGTACCTACAACAGCTCCAGCCAGCATAGAGAAGGCTGTCTTAGGGCCCATGATCATGCCCTGCCCTATGTACCCCATGGAGGGGGTCACCTCCCACCCCCAGTCTGTCACCACCCTCATCCCCAACCAGGAGGCAACAGGAAAGCTGTGAATGGCAGGGATCCAGGATGCCAGCAAGGTATACACACTTGCTGCAGCAAATGACCAGAGCAGCGCCTTCCAGGCAGCTTCCCAATCTGTCTGACTATCTGGGCTGTCACCATCTTCTTTGCTCATGCCTGCAGCCATACTCATCGTCTCAATCAGATAATAAATACTAGGGAAGCCCGTGCTCTTACTGCATGCCTTCATCAACACCATAAGTGCATGCTCTGACTACACCCTTGTCTGGGATACCCTGCCATAGGGCATTGCCAAGAGCTTCATGAACACTGCCCATGCGTGCGATGACAATACAAGTCAGCAGCAGCAGCAGTAGCAGCAGCATACGACTTGTGTTACACTGGTCAGCATATGCAGGTCAAGAGAAGAAGGCATACGCTGTCTAAACTGCTGGCGTAGCTTGGTCTGCAGGGAGTTGATGCTGTCCTGCTTGGCAAGATGGATGCTGTGTGAATGCAGCCCGCTGCTGCTCCTCATCATCAGGGGTACCGCCTCCTGCATCACCTCAAACCTAACTGAGCAAGCTGCGCCATCACTGAGCTCCTCCTAGGCTCTCAAGCACAGAACTGTGATGATACACAGCAGTTGTGTACCATGTTTTGCAGCTGCGGGCAGCCATTGGCACGACAGTCCTGTGTTCCCTAGTGAGTACAGAAGCAACTTCTTTTTAGAGCAGAGGCCGCAATGTAGGACTAAGGAAACACTTCATGAATGTGTGAACATACCCGCAAAGCACTGGAAGCTTGATTCAGCAGAGGGTCTCTACATACAGTCGTTTTGAGGGCTGGCAGGTCTGACAAATCACCTCATTATCAAGTTCAGAAGCGTCTGATGCCTGCTGATTCGCTTTTGCTGCGGTTAGTGCTAGGGAGCTAGGGCGGCTAGATCTCCCTCTCAATCTGGTGGACCTCGTGCTGCCGGGGCTCTGGGGGGTGTGTGGGGGGGTCTGCAGCTGCTCTGACGGCACTTCATCCAAGACCATGTCTGTACAGCGCAACTGATGTTATAGGAAGAAAAGAGAGAGAGAAAAACTATGCCTTTTGGCGTCAGTTTATTGAGAAGCCCAGTATTATACCGGGCTGCCCAGGGCAACTGATTTTATAGGACAAGTGCAATGCAATGCTTACCTTTCTGGGCAGGACAACAGGGTGGAAATCATGATTGCAAGTGGAACATTTCAGCAGGATGGCAATATATGTGCAGACATTGTGGAGTGCAGTGAATGCCTTGCAGGCGTCAGGCACTCCTGCAGAAATCGTGTCAGTACGTGGAACTGCATGATTTTGTCCATAGGGTATTGCCTGAGAATGCATTCCAAGTCCAGCAGTCAGTAGAACAAGTACCTGGCTCTTCAGGAATGACACTGACAGTATGTAGCTGCTCTGGTGGCTGTGTACTTGTAGGGACTGCGTGCAGCGTCCTGATCACATTTGCTGTTGCAGTCCCGGAAGGAAACTTGAGCTTCTCTTTGAGGATGGTCTGGGTGCGTAAGGGCACTGCACAGAAGACACCCAGGAATGCCAAAGCCAGGGACCACAGCACAAGCTGTCCGTACGATAGTATGACTGGGCCGTCTGGTGGGTTCTGGTCCACAGTCATGATTCCCATAGCAGGGATCACACCCACCAATCCTGCAAGATTTCGACGGGATGATATGGTGTACGGTCTATGTCAAGGCATAAGGTGTACATACAATACGTTGAAGGAGCCATTTGCCTTGCATTTCATTTTAGAAATCAGAGCACATTCATCAGTAGCACAAGGGTGGGGCAAATGTACTGCAAGACTGCAGTGTATTGCAACACTGCAGTGTGATGTTTGGTATGTTTTCAAAAATCTGCATTAATGTATGATGTAAGTGCTGCTCTATGTAGTGCACAAGTGCATCCACAGTGATGCATGTGTTACCAGCAGCAAGGGGCATGGTGGCTGTAGCCACTGAGGTGGTCTGCACAATGACATTCTCCTCCACTGTGAAGCCCTTCATGCAGTCAAAGCAATGCAGGACTCTGAAGACCCCAAAGCCCAAGATGGCAGACTGCAAGCTGCCCATGGTCACCCAGCCAGTTTGTAGCCCAAAGTATGTGTTTGAGAAGCAGAGAATGCTTCCAACACACAGCCCTGTTGCAACTGCCCGGATGGTCAGCTGGCGTTTAGGTGCAATCTCTTCATCTTGCCTACACACAATGCTGAGGTTGTGTCATACAGCCAGAACAGCAGGGGCTGACAAGAATCTTCCACAACCTGTTCAGTGAGTTGACAGTCTTAAGCAGAAAAATCACTAAACGCACACCTGTCGGCAGCATCATGCTGTCCATTTAGGGCTTCACTTGTGCTCGTCGCGTATTGGCTGTTTTCTCTTCGTTGGCTGTCGAAGTCTGTGTCTGAGTCGTTCTTGAACGGCGTGACTAACATGTTGCTTCGAGCTGCAACACCTTCAGATACTTGAGGCGAGGGTGCGCCATCAGTATCTGGGTTCATGACGTCGCTGTTGCGCTTCTTGGGAGAGCTCGCTAACATGTGTGCGACTGCAGGCCCGGCTCGCCTCGCAGGCTAGCGCTCGTCACTGTGGTACATCTCGTCACGCAGATCTGCGTCGGTCACTGTGACACGAGCAGCGCCTCCATCGGCGATCAAAGGAACATGCGCACAATCGTCAGGTCCTTGAAATGCTCATGCCGCAGAGACTCCTTCCCAAGCACTGGTCCTGCTGAGAAGATCCCGTGAATCCACGTGCGGTTGTGCTGGCACGTGAGGGTGGTGTTATTGCACTCGTGGCTTCAGGCTTGCCCGATTGCGCCCTGCAGCAACAATCGTATAAATCGTATTGTCTTTTTGATCTGCAACAACACGTTGACGTTGTCGATTGGCTCGACCGTCTTTGCACATGCAGCTCACAAGCCTGACGTTGACCGGAAGAGCTCTCCCTCAACTTCACAGCAGGTGTGCTCGTGTTTGCGCTGGCTTTGCCAGCACCATGAAAACTGACAAAGGCAAAACTGTCAAGAAAGAGAACTTGCCAAGCAAAACGTGTGCTGTGTGCGGACGTCCTTTTACTTGGTGCGTTGACCCTGCATGCCATGCAAGCCTGTCAAAACCTCAGGCGTTTGTGCTGACAGAGCTCTGTCGCATTGGTGTCAACGCCAACTGTAGCTTCCCCGACATGATGATGATATTGCCTGGTTTCAGGAGGAAGAAGTGGGAGAGCTGTTGGGAAGACGTGAAGTGAGTCTTGACAGAAATTGCTCATTCAACCTTTGGTCTTGATGGAGGCTTTGCATCAGCACAATATTTTCACACTGCAAGTGCTTGAGACTGTTGCTGCAGTGGTGGCTTGCAATCAGAACTTGTTTACTGCATTTTTGCAGATATTGCAGTGAGCGCTGCAGACGAAGTCGAGGAGGACAAACTGCCCAGGCCACTCCCTCGGCAACAATGGCACCAACAGCACCTTCTGTGTCTCACTCATCATTCAAGGCTGGCAGATCACCTGACATCAACAAGAGTTTGAGATGTCAGGATCTTGGAAACATTGTACACCTGGAACACCTGAATCTGGAGGCAAGTCTCCTCATCCTGCCATTTTGGCCATCTACTATATACACTGAAGCATGTGTTGAATCGAGTGGTACTGTCATGCATGGTACTGACATGTCATTCATGACAGCCTCTCACTGATATTGACATTGACCACACAGGTTCCCGACAAGGAGCAGGCTGGAATCTTTTACGGTGAGGGATTAGGACTCTCTGCAGATCCCGGTTCAACAGCTGCGCAGCGTGGAGGTGTTGCAGTCACATGGTTCAACATTGGACGACAGCAGGTATTGCTCCACACCGCTGGCCGCAAGTCAGTCCTGGTAGATGCAATTTGCAATAGGAGCAACAGCAACATTGTACATGTTGCAGCAGCTGCTGCCCTCCCTTTATTGCCATTTCGTTGCAAGGCACAACATACAGCTGTGGCAGCACACAGGTTGCAAGCTGTTGGCATGGCTTTTGACCAGTGCATGCAACCCCTTCAGGATTGATCTTGTTTCTGACCCTGGAATAGTGCGGCCTTTGCATCTCATTACCTTTGTGTGCATTGCAGTTCCATATTTCTAAAGGTCCAGAAGCTCAGAGGACGCCCTTGCCTGTGAAGCTTGTCCTTCCAGACCATGCAGCGCTTGTTCAGAGGCTTGAGCTAGTGGCATCCCATCTTGAAGGGACGCAGTTTGCATTTGAGCAGACTGAGGGCAGTGTAATGGTGACAGACCCTTTTGGGCAGCAGTTTGAGGTTCTGGCGCCCTCAGATGATGACACCATCTCAAGAGGCATTAAAGATATTGTGCTGCCTTGTGCTCCTGGAACTGCAGCTGCAATTGGCACTTTCTATGAGAAGTTCTACATGGTATGGTTTCGTATGCTCACCACCCTTTCTTGCATTTCATCTACAGCGTCTGGTCTTGCTGGTGGTCCTCATTGCCACGCATAGCAGGCCAAAGTCCATGCACACTTGCCAAGCTGTTTGTGCAGCTGTACAACTACCAAGACTTGATCTGAACATGTGTGGTGTTTGCTTAGCTTCGTTCATAAAACTGTTTAAACCTCATGTTGACGTTCGCATTATGTGTTGCATGGTACTGCAGGCAAGGGTGGCTTATGGAGCTCAGGATTCAGTGGAGTCCGCCAGTGTTCTGTTTGGACCTAGCTCCTCTGTGACATTTATAGAGGATGATGAGTATAAGACTGCTGAGGCAGCCATTGGTGATTTTGAAGGGTGGCATATTGCCTTTTACATGGCAAATTTCAGCAGCGTATACGACAAGGTTTGCGACGCTGGCATCAACCTGCTGGATCACAAGTACAACGACAAGGCTCCAACACTAGAGGATGCGCTAAAATGGAGTCAGTTCCGGATGGTTGACATTCTGGCTGTTGACGACAGTCCTGAAGGGTGCCCTACAAGTTACAAGTCAGGCGATGTACTTTACAGCTTCGGGCATGAGGCCCGCAGCCTGTACCACCCTAGGTATATGCGTAGCCTGTACAACAAAGGAACCAATGTATATGATGATCATGGTCCAAACCTGATCTAGTCGGGGCAATCTAGTCAGTATGTAGAACCGAAGTATGCCATTGATCTATTTTGGCTATCTGTATAATGTGTGCTGTTCAGTGAGGTGATTGCTTCTCACTTAGGCTGGGCAGTCAACATTGTTTGCGTTTTAAATTTGGTGGGTGTCACACATGTACAAGCACAGTCATGTACACAGCTGGTCTACGCATAACATCACGTAAACTTCAGTTAGTTAATACAATCTTGTAAAATGGTGCACATCTGAGCAGAGTGTAGCTGCGTGTCATAGGCAAAAATGTATGTGCATCAGTCACGCAAAGATATCTTATTTTTGGGCAGTGACTACAGGCTGTGACGAAGGCATTTCGAGTCCCATCACAGCAGTTGACCACGTATACAAGCCGTTCGTGAGCGTTTTCCGAGCTGTATTACGCTGTCATAGGGGATTCTTGAAGGGTTGGCCAGACTCTGGGCCATTCGCAAGGTATTTGCTGATTGTTGGACTTGTCGAGCAAGCGACTGGCACCCAAAAAAAAGACCGTCTCAGATCACAACGATCTCTGCAGGTTGAGCAGCCAGGCCAAGGTGTCAACTAGAACACTGTGAAGTTGTTGTTCCTCAGGAGGCGTGGCAACCTGACAGCGTCCCTGGCACCGATCTCGTGAAGTGCTTCTGTGCTCAGCTGTTGCTGCTAGGCCCAAAACTTCCTGGCACGTGCACATAATTGGGTCAACACAGTCACTTCTTGTCAGGTATGTTGTAGCAGACCACGCGACTGCTGCTGAAGCCATGCAATTCTGCAGTATGTGTTTCTGCCTAGTCATAGGTAGCATGTGAAGCAACTGCTGCAGAAAACTGTTTGTGGCGTGTCAGACCTGTGCTGGTAGTTGCAGGCCAGCCAATATATTTGCACACCTGCAGCCTGCTGGGCTCAGGCCCAGACTACTGTCTCACAGACAGCTCAGTCAGGCCGCAGTCAGGCCTCTGCCAGGCACAAGACTGCCAGGCTACAGATTCTCACGGCAGACAGTGCCAACAAAAGCTGCCACAAGCAGCATGCCATCAGCACGTCAGCAGTCTCAAGCCCCCTTCAGGCCCATGGCTGCAAACAGCCAGCACACTTCGAGCAGCATAGCACCTGCTCCGCTAAAACGAGCACCCTCTCGGAAGCGTGGTCGAGCAGCATTGGCCGAGGAGCAACGCACAGTAGCATCAGCATCCATTGCTGATGCTGCCGCTGCAAGCACTCAAGCACCACCCACTGTATCTCATGATGCAGCAAGGGAGACGTCTGCTTCCAGCAATGGTCAGGTCAAGCCTGAGGCAGACAAAGCTGATGCTGGGGTCATCCCCGCTGCAGTAGACCATCAGCTGAATCACAGTGGCACAGCCAGGCCAAAGCGTAATACCAGGCAGACCAAAGCTTCCGCTGCAATCAAGCAAGAGCAGACAAGTGAAGTCATCAAGCAGGAGCCAGCTGGCTTGTCAGATATTGGTGAGCTATTGGATGGGTCAGCTTCGGCTGCCATCATTCATGGACAGTCTACCAAGCCTGCTGCAAAGCCCGGACGCAAGCCAAGGCAGTCTAAAGCTGCTGCTGCAGCTGCAGAACAGGCACATCAGCAGCAAGCCATCAAGCATGACCCAGAGTCTGCTTCAGATGCAGATATGTCAGATGTCTCTTTATCTGCTGCTCCAGCTGCAAACGACATACATACTGAAGTTGATGCTGGCAGCAAAGCAAAGCCAAAGCGCAAGCCTCGTCAAACCAAAGCGACTGCAGCAGCAGCTGCAGCAGCAGCTCAGAATGGGGATGCTGCTGCGAGTAGCTCAGCAGCTGCTCCAGCACCTGCCAAGCTTGACAGGCGCAAGAAAGCCAAGATAGAGAAAGTGGTGGCTGAAGTCAAGGCAGAAGTTGCTCAAGATGCTGCTGAGCAGGATCCAGCAGTGGCTGAAGCTCCTGTTGGGGGCATGGATGAACACCAGCCCCGCAAGATTCCCAGGACCACAAAGTCAGCTGCAGCTGCTGGTACTGGCATCTCTGCGTCTGAGACCTCTGAGGAGTCTGATGCTGCTGCTGCCAAGGCGCCTGCCAAGGCCAAGGGCAGGGCAAGGGCTTCTCGACCCAAGAAAGCTCCTGCCCCAGATGATGATTCCGCAGCTGGGTTGCCTGAGGCATCTGAAGGTACACATGCATGTACATACACATGCATGTACATACACATGCATGTACATACACCCAGGCAACCTGAGCTGTTGCCCAGTACAGGTGTAGGCGCATTGTTTCCAGCATGCTGAAAATCGAGCATGTCCCATGTTGGCACTGCTTCCCTGTCCTACCATGCAGCAAAATCAGCCCAGAATAGTTATGGGTTGTGGCTTCAGTTATTTGCATACAGCAGCTACAGCAACAAGCAGCACCTCACAGTTCCTTTTTCCCCTATGCATGAGAGGCATCTTCCTTACTGCCTCAACAGTACAGAAATTTGGTGGGCAATCCACAGCTGCCTCCATCACCAGCAGCGCAACCAATTGCCTTCATAAGTCTCCATTGAGCTGCCAGCAGGTCCTTTCACTCCCTACCAGTAGCAACCTATCCACTCTTGCACCTGTTCTGATGCAGGTGCCCCAGCCAAAGCCAAGGCCCCCCGCAAGAGGGCCCCCAAGAAGGTCGCCCCCCCTGATGGCGATGCACAGGGCAGCATGTCAGACACCTCATGTGAGGAGATCAATGTCGCTGGCTCAGAGTCTGTCAAGAAAGTGCCTAAGTCCAGGAAGAAGTTCAAGAACGAGCTGACCATACGGCTTATTGCGGCCGCTAAGGCAGGTCTGGCAGCACCTGAAACAGGTGTGCAGCCCCATGCTATCGCAATGTATGAGATGCTGTACTGCGAGCCATAGTTGCAGTAACCATGGCTGTCATCTTTTGCATAAAGCCTCCTGGTGGTCAGGGCACAGTGGGCAATTCTGTGATGTACATCCCAGGGACTGATATACACGTGGCAGTCTTGTCATGACCTCCTATCAACCATACCACCACGCCTGACCTGGGGGGAAATCCTGCCCATGTTGCCAAGCGCAAAACTTCGCAATCTCATGACTTGTCAATCTGACTCCAGACCAAGGGAGGGTTGCACATTTTGGATTTTAAGCCCATCAACGGCTGCATTGCGTTGATGATGCTGCTTGCGTTATGTTGATGTTTTCCTCCTGCAATGGTGCCAGCTCTGCCAACGCCCAGCTCGGGTCACGCCTGTCCTGATCACATATTGTGTACCAGTCCCAGTGTGGACATCATATATAGGAGCTTTGCACCATGTGTGACAGCAACTGAGCTGTCTATGTGCAGTGGTGGTGCCGCCACTGCCTGTGCCAAACTTGGGGTATGCATGTTTGAACTCGACCTTGCAAGCCCAGAAGCCCACGGTGACCAGCAACAGAGGGGCCATTCTGCGCACCTTCAATGAGAAGGGCCTGGTCTACATCAGCCAGCTGGCTCTGCAGAACTGCAAGGACCTGCTGCCCATTGTGCAATGGAACCATGAGCACAACATTCGCCTCTTCAGGTATGTTCCAAGCATGGGCAGAATCCTCCTTTGTAAAGCAATGTAGGGGTTCTGTTCAGGCAGTAAAGATCCAGACAGGTCACTCTGCAGTTCCTCCTGCAACAAACAGCAAGATGTTACCTTTTGCTGCCTGAACATGCATCTTCAGTATGGTCACTTCTTACCCTTCCAGGCTGCCCTTTATTTTGCCCATTAGGCTGCCCTTCAGTTTGCCCTTCAATCTGCCCTCTCATCCATTCCTCCATGAGTCTGCCTTCAAAGCTGCCCTGTGAGAGCAGTGCTGGTTGTCCAGGCTGAGTAGTGACCTGTTCCCTTGGGGAGACAGTGGCAAGTACAAGCTGGAGGAGTTGCCAGACTTGCCAGAGATAGAAGCAGTCCTGGCAGAAGTTGGCACGCTAGCCCGGCTGTACAAGCAGCGCCTCACCTCCCACCCTTCAGAGTTTGTCAAGATGGCTGCTCAGAAGGATGACATTGTCTGGAAGAGCCTTTTTGATTTGGAAGTCCACTCAAGGGTGGGTTATGATGCCTCCAGCTGTTGCTTCCGTACCCTGTCTTGTGCATGTTTGCAAGCTGAGCTTGGATTGTTTTGTGCATGCTCAGAATTTGTACACTGTGTGGGCCTGTCACCTTGCTTAGATCTGCTTAGATCTGCTCCCAAAACTTTACCTTCTCTCAAGCTGGCTGCTGTAAGCTGGGTATTACGTCTGAAACGTACAAGACATCAGAGCTGAGCATGTTGGCACAATCGGCTCATGTCCTGCTTGCACAGTCAGGTGCAAAAGCATGTACAGTCACTGGCCCCCCTCAACTCTGTTAGCTTTGTAGGTGTTTGACATGATGGGTTATGAGCCAAACATGTGGAACAAGATCAACATCCACATTGGCGGCACCTATGGCAACACTCCTGAAGACAAGCAGGCTACACTGGAGCGCTTTGTCCTGTGAGTCTGCCTGCTTCTCATACTGCATGCATCAATTTCGCGGAATCTGCTGTCCAGTGTCAGCTCGCCATCTGGTACAATTTCAGCACATCTTGTCTCACATGCACATGTGCTTCACTTCACTGCCACATTCAATGTTGCTCGGGCCGTATGCATGCATGCACTTCCGATCAACAAGATTCAGTGCAGCAAGGGGAGCATCTTGCCTTCTTGCTAGGGACTGTGACCAATGTCAGCATCACCATGCATACCTATGTACCTGCTGAATTTTTTGCAAGGTACTTTGCGGATTTCAGCCTTTCAGAGTTTGCCTTGTTCACATGCAATGTGGGCAGCATATTTGATGCCATGCTCTGCTAGCTACAGCTGGGCTGATGTGGTGAGATCCGCTGCAACGTTGCTGCATAGCAGCTGTCCAGTCAGCCTGGTTGCAGCCCGATATGACTCATGCGTTGTCTGCAGCAATTTTCAGAGGCTGAGTCCCAATGTAAAGAAGCGACTGGCTGTGGAGAATGATGACAAACCCACTCAGTGGTCCGTTGCTGATCTGCTGCCTCTGCATGACAGGATAGGTGAGCAGTTCATACTGACTCTCACGCCTGGTGCTGTCTGGTGTGTCACCATCATTCTTTCGTGCGCATAGCCAGAATATCGCCAACAGCAGCATTGTGATGACGTTCAGCTGGAGCACATTTCTACTCCAGCAAAGTCATGCTTCTTAAAAAGGATGCCAGCATTGCCCTCAACTGACCAGTTTTTGAACCAGTCATTTGCAAAAGCTCTGTAGATCAGTGCACATTTGGACCAGCTTTCTGTAAGTGCTCATCTTAAGGGCGAACCATACTGTGCAGGTGTCCCCATCACATTTGACTTCCACCATCATAGGTTCTGCCAAGGGGAACTGACGGAGGAGCAGGCCTTCAAAGCTGCCATAGCCACATGGCCGAAGGGAGTGCGACCACAGGTCAGACACTATGCCTACTTTGGCTGCATCTCAAATTGTACTGAAAGCTGGCTGTAGCATTGCACAGGCTCTTCCGAAAAGGACTTGTGGGCATTGCAGCTCTGGCAGCGTTGGCCACTTGTGCACAAATGCGTGCATGTGTGGTGAGTGTCATTTCAGCAGTGCACCAGGGCGCATCTGTGAACATGATTAGCCACACATTGCAGCTGCTGATTTGACAAGGCACATTATGCTTATGATGCTGCTCTTGTATGCCGCAAATGAGCCCACACCTGTGCCTGGTCATACATGGCAAGTCAAGATATACATACATTTTCGCACATGTATTCTTTTACACACACATACTGTGCAATTGTATGCGTGGGCATCTCCTTGTCATGCAACTTGTGTCAGATGTGGTTTTGCATTTCAGGTGCACTGGTCAGAGGAGCCAGAAGATCCAGAGAAGGTCAGGCGCGCACATTCCAAGTACATCAGGGGACCTATGAACTTGCATGGGCATGATGCTGATGTGGACATCATGGTGGAAGCCAAGGCCAAGGAGCTAACAGTGCTTGACTTCAGACACACTGCTCATTTAGATGTGGACTTGCCTGTAGTGCCAGGGACTTTGGACACACCAGATCTGGTGAAAGCTGAATACCAGACTGATGTCGACGGCGCTGAGAAGGCAAGGCTGGCAGTTGAAGAGCAGGAGAGGCAGAATGTCATTTTGAGAGCTGAGCAGGCCAAAGCTGCTGAAGCTTCTGGTGCTCACAAGTTTCTGTGAATGTTGTGCCTGCAGTCAGCTGCAAGCATGCACTGTGTTGTGGTCACAGACTTGATACTGTGCATGCTCGCTTGTCAAATTGAAATCTTGTTGACACATGTACAGCCAGCTTTAAGCTTCTGAATTTTGTTAGAATCATTAGTCACAGATAATCTTCCATGCTGCTGAGCTCCGTCTCAAGCAAAGGTGGCTCAGCATTTTTGTAGAGTATTACCTATGGTATATTTACCACCTCGTGACCAGTTTTCCTGTTGAAAGTGTGTTTTCAGTTGTGATACACAGTCAAAACGCCACTGAAATGCAAAACCTGTTCAGTGCCTGGATCATTGCATGCATTGGTGATCGAGCTTCTGGGACATCGCATTGCACCGTTGTAGTGTAAAGTAGCTGTTGTTTACGATGGTTCCAGCACTGTACACATGTACGCAGCAGCTAGTCTGCACCGTGAATCAATCAATTCATTGATGTTTAGGACTCATCAGGGAGTGAACAGGCAATATATAGGAAATCAACATACAGCAAGCTCTAAATGTTCACGGCGTTCAATGCTAAACCGCCAGAGAAATTGCAGTACACTAGACTACACCTACAAACTTTAGAAGCCAAGCGCTGAGTACGTGACTAAATCCACGTGCAACATCGTGCATGCATGACTAAAGCTTCTCGTTGCAACTGCTGAAAAGACTCACGAGAAAGCGGCATCAATCTGCGCAGGTCGTGTCAAGCTAGCGCAGGTTGAACCATAGTCCCTCTGTAATTGAGTTGCATCGGATGCTCATCTGTCGCTGGCAAAGTGCGCTGCCCTTCGTTACTGCTGTCAGCGTTTGGGCCTGATTTCGCCTTGGTGCCCTTCCCGTCGCTGCAGGTCGGCTCCCTTTGTCACCAGGCCCGAATCATGCTGTATATCATGCGTTTGTGCTAGCACATCTGGACATCATTCCTGTGTATCGATCCTCTTGTCAACTTACAGTGACAACCTTTCAGTCGCGCCCTGTGCTTCCATTTAGGTATACAACTTGCAGTGGGTCAACCGCAGGTCACCCAGCATACCAGCTGCTTGCCTCATTAAAGGTTCCGTTGTTTCGGAAGACTCCCACCAAGACTTGCTCAAAGCAGCTCCACACCCTTCCCTAGTATCGGTATGGCTGTACTGGCTGAGCCAAATGGTGTTTTGCAAATGGACGACAACCTTCCAACGCAGCCTTCAGAAAGGTCGCAAGACCTGGGCAATATCGTTCACCTAGAACACCTGAATCTGGAGGTAGGGGACTCATGCTGCCTTCAGTAGCGTGACTGATGTCAGGGTCTTGCAGCTTCTATCAGGGGCTCCGTCTTCCTTATTTTGTACAAGCTTCACTCATAGTAATGCTGATGGCAGCATGCACTGTACATCTGACTATGCCATAGTGCTTTTGCTAGGTTCCAGATAGAGCATTGGCAGACATGTTCTATGCAGATGCACTAGGGTTGGCAAGCGATCCTGCCATGCATGGACATCCAAGGGTAACTTGGTACAATATTGGCCGTCAGCAGGTACTTCACATGTGTGCTGTTACGGCCATGCATGCTTGTGTCATGCATATGCAGTTTGCATAAGCATCTGTGTCATTGTGATCTGACGCATATCTGACTTCATGCGTGCAAAGCATGCATTCCTTCCTGTGAAAGGCCAAGATGCAGTGAATTATGCTGTGGTCAGCATTGGTGCCATGCCAAAGCAAGATTCTGTCAGGGGATGTGGGCATATTTCACCTCCAACTTCACTACGAGTAGCCAATAACATGGCTGCCTTGCTTCACTGTTGGGCATTACCAGTTATTATTTGCATGCATTGCAGTTTCACATTGCCAAGGGCAACAAAGCTCAGAGGACCCCTCTTCCTGTCACCCTTGTACTTCCAGACCACAGCAGTCTTCTCAAAAGATTGCACGACGCTGCCACCAAACTCAAAGGGACTCAGTTTGCATACGATCAGAAGGACAGCCAGCAAGTCACTGTTACAGACCCTTGGGGACAGCTGTATATTGTCGTAGCTCCTTCAGACGAGTCTGTTTTTGATTGTGGGATCAAAGACATACCTTTACCCTGTGCTCCTGGGACTGCGCAGCCATTGGAGCCTTTTATGAGCAGGTGTACAAGGTACAACTTGTTTCTCTGAGACTAACTCCTCCATTCCCACTGAGCTTGGGACACAGCATTGCACATGTGTATTTGATCAGCAATCAACTGGTGGTAGAACAAGAGTTGCTACAAACACTCATTTTGCAGAAAAGCTCTATGGTGCCCAGAGCTAATAGCTACCAATCATAGTGGTTGTGTTTTATCAGCTTGGATCTGTCTTACATCAAGATTGTTGCGTTACTAACTGACTGACAGCTGATAACACAGGGTCACTTCTTGTTTTCATGCATGCAGGCGAGAGTGGTATACAAGAGTCAAGATGGAGCGAAGCATGCCAGCATTCTATCTGGCCCTGGCACAACACTTTCTTTCATAGAATCTAGCAGATACAGAGATGCTGCAGCAGCTATTGGTGCCTTTGAAGGCTGGCATATTGCCTTCTACTTGGCAGAATTCAGCAGTGTATTCAACGCTGTCAATGATGCTGGCCTCAATCTGTTGCAACACAAGTACAGCGACAAAGCCCCCACATTGCAGGAGGCGTTGAAATGCAGCCAGTTCAGGATGTGTAGTATCATTGCTTTGACTGACGGTCCTTCTGGTGGGCCTACACAGTTCAAAACAGGGGAGACACTGTACAGCTTTGGTCATGAGTTACGCAGCATGTATCATCCCAGGTATCTGCGCAGTCTGATGCCATGAGGATGGTTGTCAAGACATCGCAGATCCGAGCTGCTTGACCGCTGCCTGGACAGTGGTCACCAGGTCTGAAATGCCTTCTTGCAAATGTGGTGTGCCACCTGGTCACCATCCTGTGCGCAGGCAACCACTGCATGGCGCCAATGCTACATGTGGGACGTACGTGATGAATCAGCGGAAGTGAATGTGCATGCAGCCTGACCTCTTGTATGCTGCTGCAATTTTGTTTCGAGGATGTCCTGGCTGCATTGTATCTGTCATGACCCTCTGATCAGCACCCTTCACTCAAAGGCACCGTGAACACAGCCTCTGAAATATTTATGCATAGCCATGCATCGCGCGGCCCCCCAAGTGGCTGCTTGAGAGCATACTCTGTCTTTACATTTCCATGCATTTTGTTTAGGCCTAGCAAATCAATTTGGGGACATTGTTTCGTGTCTGGCCGAGAGTTTGTGGAATGAAATTGGTGCTTTGGCATTTGCCTTTTTTATTTGTCTCGTGTGAACAAGCAAACGCCCTAGGTGACCACCTGGGATTGAGTGGCAATCGCAGTGGTCTCCTTCTGCTTTACCCAGCCGGAACCCCCCCCCCGACGGGGGGGCCTGTAGCTTCCATCACGGCTCCTCTCCTTACCAACTTGGTCTCCTGTGGCATCCTGCAGTCGTCAGCTGTTACCGGATGAGATTGGGGCCTGTTTGCAGCTAATGTACGCCGAACTCGACGTCTGTTTGCACGCTCGCAACTTTTGGCCAAAGCACAGTACACTTCACAGTTGATGAAGCTAGGTTGCAACAGTTGTGAACTTACACAGAACGCACTTGCAACCGTACACACACTTTCGTGTTCTTGATGATCTGTCTAGTCAAAGCGTCCAACCATTCATTACGTTCAAGCTCGGTCGGCAGTGTCGTGATCGTGAGCTCACGCGTGGCTTTATTTTGCCTGAAGTTTCTGGCTCCGTGCTAGTTCCAGAAGGTGGAAATGGACATGCGTTCAAGGTGTGTCAGCATACGCATTGGGCTTGCATGCGTGGTGGCATCGACGCTGTTGTCTCGTGCACCTTATGAACATGTGATAACAGCAGCGCTAGCCGTCTTGATATCAGTGCAAGCATCTAGCTAGTTGTATGGAGCAGCTTAAATTTCACCGCTTGCCCGACGCTTTTAAATGTTTGATCTGCTTGTATAGGAAAGTCATTTGTCAAAAGTTCCCATGTGTCATCGTGGGCATAGTATTGTTACTTACCTGCATAGTAACAGCCAGTCTGGAAGAACAGGCATCTCTGTTGAATGCTTCGTGGGCTTCCAGCCTGGGTTGGCAAGATGCCAATGAAGTCTGCCAGTGGACTGACATCACCTGTACTGATGCAAGCGTAACGTCAATGTGAGTGACCAAGCAGTCTTGAATAGATGAACTGATGCTGACACATGCATCATTTCATTTGCATTTGCAAATATTGCTTGTTTGGCCAGACATTTCACCTGCACTCCAGCTGCTTACAGAGGTATGTTCGCATCCAATATACCACAAAATGTTGAGCCTATACCAAAGCAAGCAGCGTGCATGTGCATCCCTGAGTGCACCACCAACTCTTGTCTGCCTGCAGTAATCTGTCCCAGCTTGGACTGGGTGCCAGTAGCTACCCATATAGCATACAGCAGAACTTGACAGACGCAGATCTTGAAGACTGGAATGAGGTACACGAGGCTTGTGATGCAAGTTATGGCTGCTGCACCAATCACTTGACAGTGCTCACACTCTTGCAGCTAAACATCTCATATCTTTTCAATGCTGCCTAGGCGTTGTTTCATTATTTCTCACATTTGGCTATGCACAGATGCAATGAGCAGCATCAGCATGAGACAGTAAAGTTGCCATGCCAGATGCTAGTTGCACATTTGCAGGGAGTGGTTACTGCGACATTACCATCGGCATGGGGTCAACTGAGTGAGGTGCACTTGTTGGCCAGCGCAGAATCACACATTCCCACTGTGCACCCACTCTGACCTGCTTTTCATTAAGCAGGAGTTGCATCACATCAATTCACATAGCTTTGGCTGAGCGTGAACGTCCCAAAGCCGTGATCCTATGCCAACATAGAGAACTGACTTGAATGCCCTCATATGACTGCATTCAAGCTATGTAATGACACATACAAATAACAGATACTAAGTACAAACATGCATAAGCTAGTGCGTGCAAGTGACAACTGTACATGTCAACAGTCAGACACCTATGCATGTGGCAAACATGTACGGCAGCTACACATTGTGATGCTGTCCATCACCTTGTTACCTTTTATTCAGTTAAACATTGTGATACATTCTGCAGCTTGTAAGTGTGGACCTGAGTGGCAACCAGTTCAGCGGGAGTTTACCACTCTCCTGGAGTGGCATGTCAGCTTTGACTCACATGAACATCAGCTCCAATGGCCTCAATGGACCGCTGCCGTCATTGTGGAGCAACCTTACTCAGGTGTTTGTGGATCCCATGCAGTGCTGCATACCTGCGTTGCACTTGCCCAGGGCTATAACGCCCCAAAGGCGTGACTCTATGCAAAGCTGCAGAAGTGACAGCAGCAACGTTTGACTGCAGCGATATTTGACTGCCCAACATTGTGACTGCAACAGCGCTGCGTGATGATATGTGCATATGCCAGGCTCCAACCACAAATTCTCAAAGGCCAGTTCGTGTACATATCAACAGTAAGACACCTATGCATGTGGCAAACATGTACTGCAGCTGGTCCTACACCTTGTGAGGCTGTCCTTTAACTCATTGCACCTATAGTATGTTGAAGATTGTGACACATGATGCAGCTTGTAAGTATGGACCTGAGTGGCAATCAGTTGAGTGGGAGTTTACCAGACTCCTGGAGTGGCATGTCATCTTTGGCTTATGTAAATATGAGCTCCAATGGCCTCAGCGGACCACTGCTGTCATCATGGAGCAAGCTTGCTCAGGTGTTTGTTTGTCCCCTGCAGTGCTGCATACCTGCCTTATACTTGCCTGGGGCTATAGCGCCCCAAAGGCGTGAGCTTATGCTTACATGGGGAAGTGATTTGAATGCCCTCTTGTGACTGCATTGAAGCTGTGTAGCACTAGTGTTACTGCAAATGTCTGCTTTCTTGCTTTGATTTCTGTGTGGGGACAACACTCTGCCCTGGTCACGTCACCCTCTGAGCATAAGCACCCTCTTGCCATCCCAGGTTGCAACTATGTTTCCTTCCACGACGTCAGAGAGTACCTGCCCTGTCCTGTCTCTGCAGACCTTGTCTGTTTTCTGCAAAAGTACTTCTGCAGAAAACAGAAGTACAACTAAGGCTCTGTATGCTGCTGCAGCTGAAAGTCCTTGATGTCAACACCAACAAGTTGACAGGAGCCCTTCCAGCCTCATGGAGCAACTTGAGTCAGGTGCGCCCTGCTTTCCACCTGACGTCCAGAGCCACTTGGCGCATCCACCCTGTCTTTGCAGGCTGTCTAGGTATGGTGACCATCAAACCAGACACGGTGGTATTGCTGTCTCGAGTTTTGTTGATCTTATCCCAGACAATGACTGCTGAAATGATCAATATTGGTTGCAACTGCTGTTGCTACTGCCTAGTGGCCTGGTGATTTCTTTGCTGGGGCAGTGCATATGGAGATTACCCCTCAGGAATCATAAGGCTTAAGCCCTGCCAATGTTGGCTGAGTGAGAGGCATGTCTGCATGCTTTCTCGCAAAGGGGAGACTTTCTCACCGGCAACGGCTATCAGGCATGTGTGTAGGTCACCACCTTGAGTTTGGGTGGCAATGAGTTGACTGGGACGCTTCCCGATGGCTGGAGCAGCCTCCAAAATTTGACAAGTCTCAATGCAAGCTTCAACAAAGTTGACGGTGCCTTGCCATCAAGCTGGAGCAACATGAGATCCATATCAGATCTTGACCTAAGCCATAACAGGTTTCAGGCGTCTCTGCCAGGTTCATGGGCCAGCATGCAGAGTTTGACAAACTTGACACTCAGTTCCAACTTGCTGAATGGGAGCTTGCCAAGCTCTTGGTGCTGCTTTGCTCAGGTGACCTGACCCATTTTCTGTATTTTGCCTTGTTTGTGACGCAGCAAAAGCACTGCAAGTGTATCTGTGTACTTGTATGGATAGCTGAGGCACTCTTGCCATGACGTCGGTTTGTCAGTTTACACATGTCATGCATGATGCAGATGCTGTGCTGGCCGCGTTCAGTGAATCTCGCAGTGTGACTGTACACATGAGCCATCATACTTCTGATACTTGGTGGTGCTTATGCAGCTGCTGTCTTTGCAATTGGATACAAACAGCTTGTCCGGCACACTACCAAGCTCTTTAAACATGTCCAAGGTGCGTCATGGCATTTTGTTCTCAAACATACCATGCATGTTGCATCATCGCCAGTGTGGCGATCTGTGTTATAGTCATACAGCAATTGCCCTGTTGTGTCATCAGTCAACCTGGGCAGCCCAGTATAGTGCTTGGCTGCTGATTAAATTGATGTTGAAAGGTGTAGTCTTTGATTGTATTGTTCTTCCTGTCATCATCCTTGGCAAAGGTGCTTGTGTGCTCAATGCACTTGAGAAGGCCTGATGTGCCAGCTGATGTGCAGATGGCGGCTGTGGACTTGAGCAGCAACAACCTGACTGGCACACTGCCTGCTGTGTGGCTTGACCTGCCTCAGGTGGGATTTGCTTCTTGTCCTTGCATCCATATGTACACAGAGTCATCCACCACAAACACAAATGCACATGCCCTTGCCATTTGCAGCTGCCCTGCCCTGCCCTGCCATGCCCTGCCCTGCCCTGCCCTGCCCTGCCCTGAGAGGTTGACTGTCACCTTCAACGTTGTGCACAGGAAGGCCACGTGCATTGAGCCACAAGCAAATGAAGAGAAGTGACATGACACTGCACAGCTGCCAACATGATGACTGTATACCTTGGCCTTCCGCTGCAGGTGCAGTCTATTGTCCTGAAAAGCAACCACTTACATGGCGCTCTGCCAGATGTTGGGCCCAATGCAGCCCAGGTAAGCTGCGTTCTGTTGCTTGCTTGAAGCAACGTCTCTGTTGAATAAGCAGGCTGCAATTGCTCTCAGCTCTCAGCCCATCAAAGCAATCTGACATCGTCTGCACTTACACAGAAATTACAACCTGATGCTGTGAGCATCTGTGCAGATTTGTGAAGGCCGTTGCTTGCTGCATGCACAGCTATGGTTTTAACAACCAAGTTTTCCACAACTACACAGCAGCACAGTCAACCTTGGTCCATTGTTGGAGATAAGGTCATGTACCGCAGCCATCCTGTCACGACTATGTATGCGCAATCTCAGACCGGGCGTTTCTGTTGCTGCAGAAGCTACAGATGTTGGACCTGAGCAACAATACCTTCATTGGTCTGCTGCCAGAAACTTGGAGCGTTATGAGCAAGGTATGGTGACTTTTGAGATGGAAGGCCGCCAGTGTCTGCAAGCTGGATGGCAATCTGATGTCTGACTGCTGTAGCAGTCACACACACTCACTCACTCACTCAATCACTCACTCACTCGCCCGCCCGCTCGCTCCTCACCCACCCACCCACCCAACCAATCCCACCCACCCACCCACCCACCCACCCACCCACCCACTGACTCAATCGCACGCCCTCTTACCCACCATTTCACCCATGCTTTCACGCACTGTCCTCTCAGGTAAGTGCAGCTTGGACATGGTTCATTGTAATGTATGGTCAGCCCAGCAACTTCAAGTCAACACTGATCCTGTGGCACTTTGTTGAACAGCATGGATAGTGACTGTGCTGCACATTCAGATGCAAACCCTGGATGCATCCAGCAATTTGTTGACGGGGCCACTACAGAGTCTTGGAGCTCCTGGAGACAGGCAAGTGGTCGAACCATACGCATCAAAGATCAGGTTGACAGCAAACAATGTGCAACAGCACCATAAACGACGCAGCTGTCACCAAAACTCCACAATGGTTGACCAGTCACATGATGGTGGTCGATCCTTAGAATGTTGCATGATTGCAGTGTTGGCCACTGATTGTGCATTAAGGTTCCACTTTTGTGACATATGTGTTTTGTACAACTTGCAAGCCTTGTATGCAACCTGACATTGTGTTGTGGGGTGTAGATACAAAGTTTCAATTTGGACAGCAACAATGTCACTGGCACGCTGCCAAATAGTTGGGGCAATTGGACTCAGGTGCAGTTGCAGTTGCACATAATTTGAATATGCCTTCTTGACATTCGAATTCTTCTTTCTGTCACATGTTTTCCATGCACTCAGGAGCATGATCTGCAGACACGTTGAGAGTTAGTGACAGAGGCCAGTTGCCTTGAAGTTTCACCCTCAAAGCAGATGCTGCTCAACAATAATGCAAGGCAGCACACATGGTTTTTAGCTGATGTCACTTTCAAATTGTTGCTTTGTGGCAAATAAGCCTGTGTTGCTGTTGTTCAGATGCAAAACCTGGCACTTGTGGATTGCAAATTGACAGGGATTCTACCAGAACCATGGAGCTCTATGTCTCAGGTAGCAACAACTGTCAGCTGACTATGGTTGTTGAATGGTGCATCCCATTTCTGCATTCATGTTGTAGTTATGCCAATCAATGATCATGACTGCACCTGTCCTGATCTTGTTGGCTTTAGCGAATGGACAGAACGCGGTCAAGTGCTTCTAATTGGACATGCACATTCAACATGCTGGTCTCAGTCCCCAACTTCAATTGAAGCTTCTTCTGTTGTGCACCTAGACCTTTGATATCATTGCCACTACCCATTGCCACTATCCATTGATAATCATGCCCAGGCAATGATGAAGCGTAATGCTAAGGGATGCTGTCTAGGCTCGCAGCTTTTTGCCCTTCAAGCCTTCATCTAAGTGTCGAGTTGTAATTCAACACCCAATGACCTGTGCCATTATGCTGCAGATATCTTATTTGGGTCTGCAACGTAACAGACTGACAGGCACGTTGCCAGATGCTTGGAAGTCTTGGTCAAAGGTCAGCCCTGCAGCTGCAGCTCATTGCAAATGTGCATCAGTCCAAGGCCTTGTTCAAGGGTCGGTGCATCTATTGACATCTGTTGACACTTCCATGGACAATTCTGTGCTCCAAAAGAATGTGCTGGAAGTTGTGCAAGTGTCATCCAGGCCAGTACTCATCATCTCTGATCAGAACTGAGTGGTTGCTTGTGACAAGAGTCCGGCACAGTGATGTTGGCATCAATCAGTGCCTTCAAGTGGCTGCTCTTGCCGCAGATGCCTTAGACTGCATCTACACTTAATGTCGGCAGCATCACAATTATGCAAGCACACATTCTATCTTTTGCAAATTGCTATCAATGTTGACTGAGGTGATAGTGGCTACAGGTCACATTGCTGCATTTACCCAACAATAGTCTATGGGGACCACTTCCCACGTCTTGGAGCCATATGAGTCTGGTATGTTTCAGAAGCCAGGCCGCCAATTTTGCTGTGTGCATTAGCACATGAAAGAGGTATCTGATCTGGGGTTTGGTTTGAGCACATGGCTGCCAAGTAACATACAACAGCAATATCATCTCTTGCTGGCGTCACAATGACACCTCACTGCCTTTGCAAACGACAGGTGCCAAAAAATTTGAGCTGATAGCCTTGATAGTGATCCATGCTGCGTACAGGTGCAGACCATGGACCTATCAGGCAACAGATTGTCTGGCTCCATTCCCACTGAATGGGGGGAGAATTGGACAGATGTAAGGTTTAGGTCTCTAATCTCAGGGGCAACTATCATCTTCATCTCTCCCCTGCGCCTTGTTAGCCCTGCATTGTCCATGCCGTTACCCCTGGCCTTGTGTTTCTACACCATACAAGTGCTCCCTTCCATTTTTGGAGTCTACAAGGTGCACGAGGGGGTGAAAAGGGGGGGGGGGGCAAGATGTTTAGTCTGTGCAAGACACGTCTCATTAGTACCTGTTGTGCAGTTGGCCCAACTTTGCCTGCATGCATCATATGCTGCACAGCACATGCCAAAGGTGTCGTTGATGTCGCTTCTGTCAATCGATGCAAATCAGGCGCATGATGCAATTTCAGCAGTGCATGCAATTGTACATGGACAGTGCAATGCAGGAGCCAGTTGATGAGATTGTGTGCATCCTGAATTTGACAGCAAAGCAACTATGTTCATTGATCTGGGTAAACGTGGAGATACATTTGCAGGTTCAGCACATATACATGGCAGGAAATAACCTAACTGGCTATCCACCAGCGTCCTGGGGCAACTTTAGTGAGGTACCACATCTTGACTAACACTGATCAATCAGCGTAGACCTGCAAGCATGTGGCACAAACCGTCATGCAATGAGTGGTCATCAAGTATTTATGCTTTTGTTTGATCACTAACCTGGCGTTTGGGAACATCAAAGCAAAGCCTTCTGTAATGTAACATGAGCTTGTTGGTGCAGCTGTTGGTATTTGAACTCCAGAACAACAGCCTGACAGTCAGTGTACCTATGTCATGGGAGAACATGGGGAGTTTAGGATATATGGACATGAGCAGGAATAACATCACAGGTTCCTTGCCAAGTTGGTACTCGGTAAGAGCTAGCAGTTACTTGCTATATTCTATGCATGCCTGTGTGATGTTGCGGCAACCATATGCATCTGCCAGCGAAAGTGGCCCTGCAATGATGATGAGTCAAAGTGAAATATGTTGTAATGCATTGTACTCAGCCAGTCCGCCGAGTCTGAACAGCCTACAGAAACTTTGTGACCTGTTATCATGCCAAGATGACAGTTTTCACTTGCTGACATTAGCTCCGGCCATTTTGTTGAACCTAACCGTGCTCAACACAATGTGTGATCTGCAGTTGGTATATCTAGACATGAGCAACAATGCTTTGGATGGTGGGCTGCCAAGCTCATGGGGCTATGAGGTACCTCAAGAAGCTGGCATGTTGCTTGAATACTCCATGCAAGTTGGGCACCTGCAGTGACATGTATGTAAATCTTAGGGACAAGCTATTTTCCTCTCGTTACAGCAAACTTTTGATGAACCATTACGGCAGTCCTATTGCTTTTGAACAGGTGCAATATGTGGACTTGCACAACAATCACTTGTCAGGGCCCCTGCCCGATTCTTGGGCTTACATGACCGCTGCAGTCTTCTTGAGCTTGAGCTACAATTCACTCACCGGCTCTTTGCCAAGCAACTGGTCAACCTTATACGAGGTGTGCATCTGCCCCTTTTGGTTGTCTTGTGCCACTGCTGTGGGTGCGCTAGTCTCTCAATCAAATGCATGCAAGACAGGTGACACCGTTCGGCAGGCATAGCCTCAAGCATGGAGAGTGTGGGTGGCTTGTGGCAGAATTACTTCAGCTGCGACTATGCATACCTGCTGTTGCACCACCATAAGACTCTTTAGGCTTGGCATGCATGTATACAGTTGACACGGCAGTGCAAAACAGGCTGTGAACTGCTGATCATGAGACTGGCTGCACTGAGCTTGTGTTGACACTATGCAGATAGCCTACCTTCAGCTCAACTCAAATCAGCTGACAGGCAGCCTGCCAGGCATGTGGCAAGCAATGGCAAGCCTGCAATACATGGATTTGAGCAGGAACTCTCTCAATGGCACTTTTGTCTCAGCTACACTCCCCAGCAACCTCTCATACTTGGATTTGTCATACAACAAGATGACTGGTGCACTTCCAAACACGCTTTCCCAAAACCTATCGGTGCTCAATCTCACCCACAATGGCTTTGTGCAAAGCTTGCCGGCACAGTGGAGCGCTTCAACAACCATTGCTGTGATCCAGCTTGACAGCAACCCCATCACAGGCAAGCTACCAAAGTCATGGGCAGGTTTTGGGAAAAGCACAGGCAATTCTATACAGCTATCTGCTGTCAACACATCACTACATGGCGCCATTCCTCAAGAGTGGGTGCAGCAGTTTTGTCTGAATGTTGTGAACAATGGCTCAAGACTTGAGGCACGGACCTTGTATCAACCCCAACAGATTCCTTTGACCTTTGCAGCCCAAGGCTTGAGTTCATTGTCCATAACTGTTGGGGAGCCAGTTGTGCTTCCACCGCAGTATGCCAGCATACATGTCACCCTAGGGGGCAAGAACCAAAGCCTCACCTATTCAGATCCATCAGATGTATGTGGCATACCTCATGCTGTGCGCAACATTGTCTTGTTGTGGCTTCTTTTTGCAATTTTGTTGCTTACTATTGCCTTGGGTCTTTTCTTCTGGTTCCGACGCATGCCCAAGTCACCATCACATCTCACAAAGCAGCTCACCACCAAGTTTGAGAGGTTAGTGCTGCAGCATAGAGCTTGGCGCATTCTGAAACTGACGTGGGGCGCTGCGCAATTTGTCTTGTTGGATGTAGTGTACTATGTGTACTCACAAGTGACTGATGTCCTAGTCATTCATCAGCTAATCAAAGCAGGCAACAAGTACGGGTATATCCTGTTGGATGTTTTGTTGTTGCAATACATTCTGGTGATGGGTGTAGTCATGTGGATAAACGTCAAGGCTGAAGTAGATAAGTGCAAGTGGCAACCTACGATTTGTCGAGCAAGACGAGTCGCCATTGGCATAGCTTGGTCTCCTGTCACGATGATTGTTTTGGAGTTTGGGTTAGTACTGAACTGTTTGAGCATTCCCATGCCCAAATGTATTGAGCATGAGTTTCCAGAACTCCCAGATGTCCCAGCATTTTACCGCTTGAATTCGCTGGTTGAGTCTATTTTTAACGCCTTGCCACAATCCGTGCTGCAAACTAGGTTCTATTTGCTAGGCAACTCCCCCAAGGGTCTTGACCAATACATCAATACAGAACTTTTTCTCTATTCCGTAGTTGGTTCTTTGCTGTCAATGCTGAAATCCTTTGCAGTCACCCTTTATGGCTATCGCCAGGCAAGTTGCGGCTTTTTGCTATACATTGCTCAGATTCTGCAGTGTTCACCTGTTCAGCTCAAAAACAATAGCACTCCGCTTCATGAGCTTCAACTCACCACCAGATAACTCGTCTGTTGATCCTTCACTATGCTGTTCTTGTAAAGAGGACAGTATTGATGCCTGCTTTCATAAATGCGCTTGCATTACTCAGAGCCTGTATAACAAGGGGACCAATGTGGCGCACTGCATGATGATCATGGTCCAAACCCGATCTAGATGGGGCAATCTAGCCAGAATGTACAACTGAAGTATGCCACTCGTATATTTTGACTATCTGGTGCTGTTCATTGAGCAGAACGCTTCTTATTATGAGATGGGCACTGAAAGCAGATGTCAAGCTGTTGCAGCGTCCTGCAGCCGGTAGTCAAGACAAGGCAGAGGCCATGGCTCTGGATCAAAGTTTGTTCCTAAAATGCAGTTGTGTTGATACATGGCAATTTAAGTAGTAATTGGACATGCAAAAGCATGCTGCAGTCTACTTTGCTCACACACTGCCAAGGGCTTGTCCCAAATGCACTAGGTGTGTACAATGCATTTTCATTGCAGGACTGTATCAACAGAGCAAAGACTAGAGCTGGCAGCTGTACCATGCAGCTGTAGATCAGACGCACTGACCAGCAGCTGCCCCGGGGGGCCCATGTAAGCTTTTGCAGGCAAACAATGCTGCACCAATTGCAGCCTCCACCTGAATCGAATTGGCACAGCGTTTGGCATTGCTTGAATTGGATTGAGGACATAAGTTCATACAGCATGTCAAAAGGCATATATAACACCTATGCAGCACCAAAGCAGTTGAGCGACTGCTCAGCATGCAGCCATCTAGCCGCCTCTGCACTGCACAGAGCTGACCTTGGTAAACAGATGGCTTGACAACTTTCATTGGCCACACAGCCTGTCTTACCTTGGGGAAAACCACATTTGCTTGTGGCACAGCTTGTTTCAAAGCTCTTTGACACATGCCTGTGTAATGATAACCTGGCCTCATCAGACCCCCTGAATCCAATGTCAACAGCTGAGTCTCATAGCCTGATGGCTTTTCGTGAAAAGGCAGCAAGAGGGTGACAGGTTTACTAGCAGTACAGATGTATCTTGCACAGCAGCTCACGACATCATACTATGTGTCGCAATATGGTGTACAATGCCAGGTGTGTTCATAATATCAGATGAGAACTGTTCTTGGAGGTAATATCAGCGCAAGGAACCCCAGCAGTTCACATTCAGGCAGGCAAGAGCATGTTGCATGCCACCTGCAAGCACCAGCTGGAAAGGTTGCAGCATATTGAGCTGCTTGACCACTGCCTGAACAGTGGTGACCAGGTCTGAAATGCCTTCTTGCAAGATGTGGTGTGCCACCTGGTCACCAGCCTGAGCACAGGCAACCACTGCAGGCGCCAGTGCAGCTATGCGAGCCCAGCCTGCCTCAGCATACACCCACCTGCTGATACACAGCACCCCTGAGCTCTTTTCCAGCAGTTGCATGGGTAGGACACCTTTTCTGTTCTGCCTCCAGTGCATGACATATTCAGGTATGCACACAAGCCACTTTGGCTGCACACTTGCAAATGATTGCAAATGATTGCAAATGATTTGCAATGATTTGCAGTTTACACACATCTCGTACAATATGATGAAGCCAGATGTGGCAGATGACTTAAAACAGACATTTAGTCATGTGGGTGATGGGATTCGACCTGACCAGATCTGGCAGGCAGGTGACTCCATCACAGCGTTTGCACAGGTATGACAAAAGCTGTGTTGGGGGTCCTCGTCCATCACTGCCCTTTGCAGCTGCGCTGAGGCACTTTTGCCCTGCAATACGGGGCAGACCCAGTAAGGCACAACTTGAGCAATACACCCAACTGCATGCCATATTCTGCTTCGAGGTCAGTGCAGAGTGCGGCCACTTGGCTCTGCCAACATTACATATGTGCTAGCCAGTCAGGCACAGAGCGATGTGAGCACTCGAGGTGCATGATGGCAAGGAGTTTGGCGCATACCCAAGTCATAACCGCACCCTCCATCAAGAAAGGCAGGACCGCAACCTGCAGCCCTGGCTGACAGTCCGTCTGTAAGTGTTGCGAAGGCTATACTGCCTGCATGCAGCATGCAACTTTGGTGCATACGGCAGCATACATATTGTGTCTGCTGGCAGGCTGACCATACAAGTAGTATCAGCAGCAGCGCTGTGAATGATGCAGCTGTCTTGCTTACAGGTGCTGTTTTGCCAGGCAAGCACAGCAACTCCTGAGGTTTACATAATATCTCTACGTCGTGGCAAGCAGCCAAACAGGCATACAGCAGCAAACAGTGCAACGACAACTTGAGGGGTCACCAGTGCCAGCTATGAGAACACAGCCCTCCAGGCATCCTTCTGTGCCAGAGAGCAGCGCCGGCACTGCATCATTGTATACCAATATCAGGGTCTGCAGGCCAAGCAAACGCCTTGTTACCATAAGCAAGTCATGGTAGACAGCATGTCTTTCACTTTTTTGGTCTGTGAAACAGGGGCAACACGATGATAGCACAATGTTGCTGGAGTCATCAAACTTTGGGCAATGGTCTGTGCTGTAGCGAGAAGATTGCATCATGCATCCTGAAATGAGACACAGCTGCAGGGAGAGCTGTTCTGCAGGTATGCACGGTATGCATTGTACGACATCTATCATGAAGATGACTGGTGACAATCATACCTACATTGGGTGGAAACCAATCTTTGATGGCAACAGTCAAGGCATCTTGTGCTTCAGGGGAGTCCACACCAGCCATGCCAAGGCAGATGGCAGCAACAGCTTCCCAGGATTTGCCACAACCAGTAAGGGTCGCTGCAGTTGCGCAAAATCAATCAAGGTGTCAGCAGTTATGCGTGCATGTGTGTCGTCAAGATCCTGAAATATTTGCTCCCTGCCTTGGAGCATGTCATATTTGGCAGACTGACCAGCATGGGTGTGAAAGGCTGCAGATGATCCTGACTATGACCTTGTTCTGGACAGAGGACATACAATGCACCAAAGTTATGAGCAAGGATGCATACCCGATACTGCTTGTTTGAGCGTCTGTAGAGCCTCCTGCTTCCCTACACTGGACCTGCAGGCGCACAAACCAGCAGGCTGACCGGATGACTTGTCAATGTTACATGTACAAAGTTTGGCACTCACTTCTCCTGGGTTACACTGTGAGCTCTGCTAGCACACAGAAATGCTAACAATGACATTACAGCTCCAACAGTCAGATCAGCATGAAAATCAAATTTGCTGCAAGGCAATTCTGCTGGTTGGCTGATTGGTGCATACCAGTTGCTGGGACCAGCACTTGCTTGATTCAAATGCTGTCGTGATGACAGCAGCACCGCCGCGCAGGCAGTCTTGGTTGCACCACCGTCTACACCAAGCACAATAAGGCTGTCTTCAGACATCTGCATGTCAAAAGTCAGCTCAGCTTGTGAGCAGCACTGCGCAGGCTTGGCCCAACAGAAGTAGAGCTTAATGTTAAGACTTCAGGGTGACACGTCCAAAGCATGAAGTACATGCTGTGGTCATGTCACCCTGCAATAAAATTTCAAAAGCAGGACTCATTTTACACGCTATAGAAAAGGAATACCTGATAACTACAGGTAATGCTCAGCAGACACCACCTACATTACGTGCAATGTGCAGCAAACCCGACAGCCTCAATGCTTTGTTGATGTCCATTGTTCAATATTTGTACATTTATGCGGCGCTCAAAAGTTGTTACAGGACGAAGAAACGTGTGCACTGTCTGTAAACCCCACGACAACGTCTGCTTACCAATGTGAAGAGTTAGGTGATCAGTCTGGGAACTGCACGCTCTCAATGGAAAACGGGACCCATACTCGCTCGCTTATTAGAGCGTCTCGAACGGAGCATATACCGGATCGCCGAATCCAATACAGACCAAGGCAAAAAGACCGGCGCTAAGTGCAAGATCTCGCCATGGTAAAAGTAAAAAGCGTCCTCGAGGGCGCTGACTCAGAGCATTACCATGGGCAGCATTGCTGAGGTGTTCCTACACATACCGCAAAACAGACTGCACAGACAACAGAGAAGAGCAGCTCTCCCTGACATCAAGTTGCCAAGTAAGCATGATGGGGGCCGAGTTGACCAAGCTTGACTCAAGATCACACCTCGTGATTGGCGATGGGCAGCGTACAGGCCGAGTCTATGTTTCAGCTGGATGTCTGCGATGCATCCGTGCTATCTTCTGCTGTTCTCAGGGCAGTGTAGGTCATGTTGCAGGCTGCAAGTCCCACCGATCAGTTGCGAACCAACTCGGCGCCATCACAAGGAAAGCCGCTAGTAGTCTTGCTGCATGGGCTGGCGCGGGGCAGAAGGGCTCTTGAAAAGCTCAGAAGGTTGTTCTTGGTCTGGTTGCTCGTCGCTGATGCGCTTGAGTCACGGATCACAAACAACATCGTAAGGACATCTGTGGCTTCAGGCGAATACAAGAGGACACTGGCTTGACAGCTGTCAGCTTGCAATATCCAAGCACCAGGCAGCCTATCAACAAGCTGGCTGCAGGAGTTGCTGAAGAGGTGAAAGACCTGGTTCTGCAAGGTGGTCATGAGGGCGTATGGGCAGTGACACATTCTCTTGGTGGCATTGTTCAGCGGCACATCATGGGACTGCCTGATCAAGGTACTGCCTGTGAACTGAGTCTGCTTACGAATGTGCAGCTTATGTTGCTGGCTGACGCATGTGAGCACGTTCAGCAAACCATGCATCCATTGTTTGGTGTACTCATTACATTGTCAATTTGTATGTTGGCAGGTGGCATCAGCTGGAAGGGCATTGTGATGATTGCGCCTCCCAACCAGGGCAGCACAGTAGCACATCAACTCAGCGGCCTCCCTGGCATAGGCAAGCTCTTCCAGTACGCTTAGCTTGGCCTTCATGCATAGAGCAGGGCATGCTGGCTGCTTGCTAAGCAAATATCTTTTGCATTCTAAGTGTCACCAGGCAACATCTGTGTGTGGCTGCATGACGTTGCATCTCTTCCACTGTGACAGATGTACACCCCCTGCATATCTGTAAACCCACTTGTTGCCATGTAGAGTCCTTTATGGAAGCGCCGGTGTTGAGCTAGGAACAGAAATGGCCTCAGGCAATGTGTGGCCAGACCCGCCCCAGCCCTGTGGCATCATTGCTGGAAACCAGCCTCTGTCTCTGGCAAACCCCACGTCTTGGCTTACAAGTGCTTTCAGGATGATACCAGGTATGCTGCTCTGGACTCTGTGCAGCAACCATAGCAGCCATGTATAAGCAGACACGCCTCTGCTGTTCAAGATGCTGTGTCATGGTCACTGCCGTGCGCAAGATGAGTACCCTAGAACAGTTTGACAGCAAGCTAGCAAGCATGACATGTGCATTAGGTCTCTTTGGATAGATCCACAAAGGCTGATGTTGGTGACCACCTGTTGACATTCTGTGACACTTTGCTTGTGCTCAGGGCCCAATGATGGCACAGTGGCAGTCGAGGAGACAAAGCTCACATCTGGGCTGCAAGTGGACTTCAGGGTGCTGCGTCTGCCTCACACCACCATCGCATCATCCCCTCTAGTAGCACCTTTAGTGATACAATTCTTGCAACACGGCGCCTTTCTTGACGAAAGCACTGCAGACATTTGAGCAGTCTATGCAACGTAATTGCTTACTTGGGGCTGGGATGCAATTGTTGGCAAGCATGGAGAAGTTAGATTGACTGGCACAAGACACAACCGAAGGACTATGATAGCTGATTTGGGCACAGGTCCACAGGTGTTTACAGCATCTTGCGCTGAGTATTTATTGTTTGTGTACTTAAGCGTCGGCTTCTGTCAGTTTGTCAATCATCAGAACACGCCAAAGACAGTGAATTTGCCTCACAACTTCATTGATGACAAGCGGTCATACACATGAAGCAGTCACTCTTAAACTTGCTTGTCTCTATAGTCACTGCTTGCATGTACTTGCATTGATGACAAGCAAACATACACATGAAGCAGCATGTCTGGGGAAGGCTAAAAGAAAGTTGTTTGAAGTAACACTGCTTGCCTTGCAAAGTGCAGGCATAGGTGCCTTGCTCAATCGAAATTTGAAATCGATAAACAGGACACCCTTCTGTTTCGCCCTTCAAATCTCCCTCCTCTGGTCATAAATTCCTTCTGCATTCAAAGCCGCAGATGCAACTAATTGCCGTGCACAGTGCACCAAGGGATCAGCAGACTTGTGAGGAGGCTTACAAGTCTAATCACGGCGGCTGGATTAAAGTAGGAGAGGGAGCTTCATCTCGCTGACAGATGACTGTGTGAGCTGGTGATTTGCAATTATTTCTCCTGATCAAAATTGCTGGCTGTTGGAAATTATTGAGCTGATTCACGTGCACCAACTTTGCAAAAGTGGTTCATTTGCTGTTTGGATCCCACAGTGAACGAACAGGTGTATACATATTACGTAATGGTCCTGCTTAGATAATTAGTCATGACATATCTGGCTATGATACACCATTGCGCATTTATGCGCTTGACAAGCCAGCACACAAGCCCGCTTGTCCACCTGAGTATATGCCAGAACTGCTTTAACGCCATCAATTTTCATGTTGCAGTGAAGTTGTAGAAGATTCGTCAAAAACCTGAAGTATTGAGTTTAAGCCTGTTGCCAAGTTCACTGCACCTTGCAAGCTGTGTCAAAATTCAGCAGCACATTATAGTCCTAGGCCTGCTATCATAGGCCTGTAATGTTGATGGACAGCGGGCCACAGGGCAGTGTAGAAACTTTAATTCAATGTCGTCTGCAAATAATCAGCAAACATCCGCTTCGCATCTTGTGCGCTTTGCACCCTGCTGTGGTGAATTTGAGTGACCAGCTTGAGAAATGCTCGCTTATGTCTACGCAACTCTGGCATGGTCACCTGCTCTTGCAGCACCAGTGGATCAATGCCAGGTCCTAAGGACACTTGTCCTGCAGGGCCCCCAGCAGCTGCAGTCTGTGCATCATTAACAGCACTGATCACCTCCTGAGCAGCTTTGTCAACCTCATGTAACAGGTTGGTAGCTGATAGAGATGGGTTACTCGTCGCGCTTGTTGGCACCAACTCGCTGACTGAGGCAGCATGTGCATTGCCTTTCACCTCTGAGGTGCCTGTCACAGCTAAAATAGTTTCTTGCAGTTGCGTGCTGAAGTCCTCTGATGCTGGGTGAATGGTGTGTAACGGCTTGTCCCATCTGTTGCGACCGTCTGGTCTTTCAAATCTACTTGTGAGGTCATCAAAAACAGCCTGGCTGTATGCCTGTGCAGGATCCCTGGCTAGGTTCCATTCTTGTGCTGTTTCAATGGGCACATCACAATGCACAACACAGTACCGGGTGCCTGCAGCCCTTGCTAAGCACCATAACTCATACCTGCACCAGCAAGCCAAGAAACACATGAACTGAGTGTGCAACTCTGTCATATGCTGGTTAAGGAGCAAGTTGTAAGTCTGTGCATGCTGATAGGCGCTGCACGCATTACCTGTAGCCTTTGATTGCGTTAATAGAGTCAAGGATGACGGTGGTGTGCTTTGAGAGAGACCTGTCTGCAGTTGCCTTGAGACCTCCTCTGAGCCTTTTCTCGCTGGTAGAGTCTACAAAATGTGACAAAAAGGCATTGGAAACGTGGACTGGTATGCCTGCACTGTTAAACCGCAACATTTCAGCTCGTGCACCTTTATACGCCACGTTTCTCTCCTGGTGTAGAGTGTCCTCACTGATCAGAATGGCTTCGTGGCCCTGCGAACGTAGATGCTGTTCGATGGCGGAGGCGACAGTGGATTTCGCAGAGCTGGGCTGACCGCAGAGGACGACTAAGGGCATGATGCAGCCGAAAAGCAAAACAAAAAGCAAGAAACGTATGTGTTGACCTGCAAATTCGGAAAACTAGGCCACAGGGCAGATTGGCGGCAAGCCCTATGGCCCAGTGGCTTCCATCACGGCTCCGCCTACAGTATCAGTATGCTTGCTACCTTGCCCCTTACCAACTCGACATCGTGCCTAACTGCTGAGCAGTCTTGCAACCAGACCGGTCGTTGCCGGCTGAGATAGGGGGCTGTCCGCAGGTGTTGCACGCCAAACTTGACGTGCATGCTTGCGACTTTTGGCCAAAGCACGGTAAAAACTGGCTAGATGAAGCTAATTTTTGAGTGAGACATGCCTGTCGAGAGCGGCAAGCTCAAGCTTAACCTCAAAGGAGGCACACCCTGGATAGAGAAGAAAAAGAAGAAGAAAAAGATCAAGGCTCTTGAAGCTGACGCCGAGCCAGCTACAGAAGAGGCTCCAGCTGAGGCTGAGGCAGGTCGAGCGGGCCCGACGACCACAAGTAGGTCTTTGTCAGATCGGACTGTAACCAGCACAATTGCGCAGAGCATGGCATACCTGTGTAATTTGCAGCTTTCTTGTCCCACACCTTGTATTAGTGTAACAAGCTTGCGGTCAGTATATGTATTCACCTTTTCACACTTGAAATGTTTGCCTGTGCAGCTGGTGGAAAGTTGGATCCCACTGCTGTTTCAGTACAGAGCGGCAAAACCTATGAGCAGGAGTTTGCACCCGAAATTGAGCGAGCACAGGTGTGGCATTTACACTTTCTACGCATCTTCATGCCCATGAGGATTGCTGTCCAAAACGGCTAAAGAGTGTTTCACCGCTGTGCAGACTGGCAAATCAAAGACAACTCCATGGGGCTCAGGCTACCGCCCTGCTCCCCCTTTGCTACATGGTATGGCATCATCCTGCTGTTGCACAATCTACTGCTTGCAATACCCCCAGCTGTTACACCGTCATCAGTACAAATGCAACAGACATGCAAGTCAGGTGCGATATCAGTGTGAGTGCTCAGAGCTTATGTGCATGCAGGGTATAAGAGGATAGTGACTGGTGAAAACGCATCTGAGAGGCTAGACATGCGTGCTGCAGTCAAAGCAGACAAGTTCTGCAAATAAACAACTTAATCACAACAAAGAAGGCGTGGTTTTCAATGTGTACCAGCAAGCAGGGGCAAGCTGATGTGCAACAGCAAGCAGAAACGGACTCGTGACTGTAACAGACAACAATGTTGGCGCAATGATCAGCCAGCAGGCACAACGATCAGCCAGCAGGGACAACATTGACATGCATGTTTGGACTATTGGCTTTAGTCAAAGCTGTAGCCCAGTCTTGCAAAGACGCCATGGCATTGCCACCCCGCCAGGCATGCGTGTACACAGCAGCAGAATTCACCATGCCTGCAGTCAGCTATCTCCATAAGGCATGAACTACTTACGACACATAGTTTGACTAAGGGAGAAACAAAAGGCATTGTAAACATATAGAGCAAGCAGCTCGACTTCGATAGCACCAGGTCAGCATGTCAAACAGAGGCTATGCCATCATGCATTGTGCAGGCAGCAGCTCACATGGCAAGTAGACAGTCAGATCTCACCTGAAGCCTCAAAGCACGCGTGCGCCAAGTCTTGGTTGTTGGCTAACATGGCAGCAAGGGCAGGCACTGCTGGATTGACTGCAATGTTGGCATCTGTTGTCAGCCTTTGAGCAAAGGAAGTGATGTCTTCCTTCAGGTCCAGGTGAGCGCAGTGCACCAGCACTTCAGACAGGTCTGCTGGTTGCAAAGCGCTGGACGCTTGCAAAAGTATCCTCAAAGCAGCCTCTGCAATTTCTGCAGATCAGCATCACAAGTGTTTGGCCGAAATCTGCCAATATGCCTGCTGTGCACAAGCTTAGCATGATGCATGATATGCAATGCATAACAGCCAAGCATGCAGTCATGGTAAACATGGACTGTAATGAGCACAATACAGAGTGTGCATCAAAGAACGGTCTGTTGCAGGGCATCACAGCGCTTCTAACGTACACAAGTGCATATGGGGAATCCTGATAGACTTTAGGACCTCAACTCGCATGGATGCAACACACCAATCTACTGATGTTGCATAGGGCTCATTGGTGCCCAAGGTGGTTTGGAGGTTTGCAGCTTGGCAATGAATAGTAAACCAGCTGGCAAAACAAGCAGCATGAATGCACACTGACCTCGTCTGCCAGCTGCCAAGGCGTTTGTAACCAGATCCAGCGCCTGTGAAGCAAGACCTGCCACTCGCTGAGCAGCAAAAGCACCCAGGGCTGACTTGGCCTTCAGTTGAGGCACTGAAGGCAGAGACAGAGGAGCCTGCTGGGCCTGTTGAGGGACCCCAGTGAGCTCTCCCAGCTCAGAGAACGGCATGGCTGATGCCACACTAGGGCCACTTGGCTGCACATCCACCAGGCCAATCAACTGCAGCTGTCAATGCCCCACACAAAAGCAAACGCAAACACTCACAGCAAGTATGAGTGCGGCAGAGCCCAGTGACGCTGCTGCCTCTGAAGGTGCAGGTTTCTAGAGATAGCAGATCTGGTGCAATGGGATGACATAGCAAGCTGCGTTGTTGACACATACACAAACAGCAGCTCAAGTTACAGCTGCCTTCACATTGTTGGATAAGTAGCAACTTGCACGTTGAATCTGAGCAGAATGGTATGCTGAGCAAGATGGACTTGCGTCAGCAGCAATCCTTGCAACAGGGAGTCTAGCAAGCCTGGTGCATTGTGCTAAGTGTTGCAATCGACTGTCACCAAGCAGTCAAAGGAAAGCAAGTGCAACAAGAGCATGCCCCTATGGGTCACACTGGCTGCTAGTACTGCAGCAGGAAACGCAAACAAGCAGTGTGTGCAGCCACAGAGATTTCATCACTCTCAACAGTCAAAGCACAACATCAGGTAGTCACCTGCAAGGGTGCAAAGGCTGCCAAGGGTGCATCCCAGTCAACGCCTGACCCACCAAGTGCAGGCACCATGTTGCTCTCAGCCTGCTTCCTGCCTGTTGCAAGAAAACAAAGCATGGAAACAGAACACTCAGACTTTGTAGACAGTAGTTTCACAGCACCACCAAATGTTAGGACAGATGAGGAGAGGATGAGCCCGGAGGTACAAATCGCGTAGCTGGACCGGTTTGCTTGTCTAATGTTCACCTCACTGAGGCATGAGATACAGGCACACATGAGGCGACAGCTCATTGACTGCTTTGCAAACAGCATGAGTGGTTTGCAAGCTGCCAGGACTGTTGGGCTTGAAGGTTGACCAGCAGCAGGTCAGTGGACACAAGCAAGCCATCTGCTAGACTATTGGCATCGACAGCTAGGGCGCCAGCCTAGTTGGTCTTCTCAACTGATCTGATTTTACTGCCACTGTATAGCATCCAATGTCATGTTCTCAGCAGAACAGGCTCACCGTTGGAGGCAGGCACAGGCGTGTCTCCTGCAAAGAGGTCCTCAGACAGGGGCCCTCCAGCCTTCAGAGACTCTAGGCCTGGGTTGGTTAGTGTCATGGACTGCCCAGGCATCCACGCTGCAACAACAGTACTCATTTCAGGTTACGCTGTTTAGCCTTTTCTGAGCTGACAGCAAAGGCACAACAAAGCAGCAGGTAGCACCCATTGTGAGCAAAGCTCTCATCGCAAAAGCTCGATTTGTTGACAAGGCCTGTACAGCTTGGCTCTATGTGCAAGCAAGGACCTAAAAACCTTGCAGATTGCTGCAGACCTACTGTGTACAATTGAAATGGATTCAATGGAGATTTGATTGCAACAAGGCTGCAGGTGTGCCAACCAGCAAGGTGAACATAAAACTCAGCAGAATGTGTAGTTTGCAGCAGCAGTCAGTCTGAAGGCAGATGACTAGGGTTTCAGCAACTCACGCTGCTGGCCTCTGTTACCAAAGCCTCCTTGCGCAGCCTCCAGGCCATGGTCATGCCAGCGAGGAAACACGTTCAGGGTGGCTCGGTCCTCTGCACCCCGCGCTAGAGCTTCCAAGCAGTTCAATGCCCGCCTGCATGCAAAACAAGCCTGGATTCTGGGTGCAAAACAATACGCAAACTGTTTTGAGAGCTGCATCTGCTTGTCCTTTTGTGTGAGCTCTTGGAGAAAGAGCTTGGTCTGAAAGCCAGCAAAGCAAATTCTTAGCAATACATATGTTGTGCATGCCATTGGCAGTGATGTTGCTGCCGCAAGCTTGCATAGCAATCAAATACCATGAGGTACATGCAATGAAAGCAAGTGCACACACTTCACTGAGGTGCCAGCTAAGTTCAACGAGGTGCAAACTGTACAGCGGGACACACCTGTACTGGCCAATGCGCAGGGCCATGTCCATTTCACCCTTGAGGGTGAGGCCGGTCAGGTTGACAGCCTGAGCAGCACCGTCTGGTGCCATTGCTGCCATGAACCCTGCCAGCTCATCATGATGCTGCCGCCACACGTCTGCTTGCATTGCAACACTTCAGCTCACACGCAAAGGGACTGGCAGCATACAAGCGTACATGCACTGTGCATGCATTGGATATTGCAGTCCTCGCATGTCTGTTGAGCATGACTGCAAAGACACATGTGGGTATGCGTGAGTACCTCGCTCAGCAAGTATCCTTGCCGCCTGGCTGTCCCCTTGAGCTGAGAGGCAGCGTGCCTTCAAGCCGGGGTGGTTGACAGGCACCACAAAGGGCTGCCCATGCGAGTCCACCAGCCACAAACTGCCCTCTCTGATCCCCACAACTACCAAGGGCCCTGATCATAAGCGAGACATGTTCACACTTCAACTGTGTCTAGCTGGGATTGAAGAGACACATACATCCATGATGACGTGCCCAGGTGTTGAGGTAGTGTTTTGCAAGCGCCAACATGCAAGGCAGGTGACCTTCACGACAAGCTGAACACAACAGGTTTGGCTGCAATGGCAAAGGGGACAAGTGAACAAGATGTAGGGAGAAGGCAGATTGGCAAGACAGACACAACGGATGAGACAAGCAAGAAGAAGACCATGAGGCAGAAGCAGGCTGTACAAGCATCTGAAACACATGCTGTTTGCAGACACTGCTTTATCGTTATGTCGGCACTTTGTAGTGTTGCATCAGCAGATTTTGCAGAGATGACGCAGATCACCTCCCTGTACCAAATAGATATAAGCAGGAGGCCATCAAAGTACAGCCAGATTCCCCATGAAAGCACAGGAGGTCTTGCTCGCCGCGTTTTCACAGACAAAATCACTGTACTCTGCACCTGTTTGCACCAGTCCAGTACAGGCAGGTGAAATGCATCATTTCTGCAGGACCCATCGTGCCCCTGAGAATTTGTTGGGGCAGAGCAGCAGGTGACACAGGAGGAGCAAGAGTAAGGCGAGACCTGCGCACTGAAGGGCCTCTGAAGGTAGAGCTGCAGTGGGCTGAGCTGCTGCTGTCAGCTCAGAGATGATGCCGCCTTGCAATGAAGCCAGCTTGATAACCTGCATCACACATATGTCAATAAGAGCACATACCACGTGGGTTTCAACAAAACAGCCCAGGACAGACTTCAGGCTGAGGAGCTGTTGATATTCTTTTATGGCATCATGATGAAGCTAGCAAAGTAAAATGCACAAAAAACCCCAGCCAAGCCAACAACCTATGGACCTGAGCGCATTTGCAGCTGCGTGTCAAGCATTTGACACATGGACCATGTCAAGCTGCAGGCAGGGAGGCATGCCAGCGTCGCAAGAATCATGCATTTGGATGGGTGATTGTTGAGAGACTCACATCAAGGAAGGGCTGGGGAGACTCCGGGTTGGCGGCCACAAAGATGCAGTGCAGAGCTGTGTGCGTGGCCACGAAGAGCTGATGGCGGGACCACACCCCAGACAAAGCCTCCTGCATTGGCACACTGCCTCATCAGCATGCTAGACGGCGAGCTGCATGACCAGTACTCAAGTAGCAATACATGATCTGATACGTGTTTGCATCACATGGAGAAACTGATGCCCAGGATCCCTGCAGGCTCATGCAAATGATGAATTCTGGACCAGAGGACATAAACTGAATCCCGTGGAGATTGCTGCAAAATTGTGAGTGTCAGCAGATCCCTGCACAGAGCAAAGCCATTGCAAAACTTGGATCCCGGACTGGCTATGTGCCAAAGCAAAGCCATGACAGGTTGCACCTGTATGGAGAGCAACGCCATGGCTTTGAAGGTAGGCCGCGCTCGGTACAGTACCAGGCTGTCGGAGTAGGCCAAGGCAGCCACAGTGACATCCGGGTCCCACTGAACCCATTTGGGCTCCACCAAGGGAGGCCCCACTGGCCTGAACTGCTGCCATGAATAGAACTGCATTGCATGGCCGCTTCTTGAGCCTGCATACACACGTGGGCTATCATGTCGATGGAAACTTGCATGCGTCCACGTTAGGACAGTGCAGCAGCTGTGATCAAGTGTAACAAGATTTGGCTGACAGACATGCACAGCAAGTCATCTGGCATGAATTGCATATGTCAGTTGCCAGACAGCATGACAAAGGGTAGCATCACTGTTCAAGCCAAGAACAGCCTCATATCATTATGAGCAGGTGTGCATTGACCAGTGTTGCACCTGATTTGATGTGCCTGCCAACAGCAATGCCCAGCAGGGCTCCACCATGCAGCCCTGTGGGGCGCTGCCCTGCCAGGTCAACCTGTGAGCACTCTAAGCTGATGGAAGCCCCAGTCTCGTTGACACTGTATATCTTGACTGTCACGCTGGCAGCAGCATCTGCCTCAGCAGCTCGCTGAGCAGCTTGGATGGCGGCTTCCTGCTCCTTCACCTTGCTCTTCTTTTTGCTCGTCACTCGCTGGTCAATCTGCACTGCCTGTAAGCACCAACATCAGCACAATTGATATCACACTGACATGGCAACTCTCCATGCATTACATTCTGCCAGTAGACTAAGATTTCCATTTGCAGACCACCACTGTCATCCCGCACCAATTCTGTCCACTTCGGAATACAATAAAGCCAAAGTATAAGCCCTTACAATGGCCAACCACATGCAATGTCACCTTAACACTAGCCAAAATGATGCAAAATCCTTGACTGGATGATCAACACCTTTTGAGCAGTGTTTGGCATTATCAGCCCTAGATCCCAAGCTTTAAAGCACAAAACACAGGAGTGATGTGCTCAGCCTTAGCCAACCTCACCCGGTACAGTAACTCGCAGTGTCTGAATTAGTAAAGCTACATATGCTTTGCCCACGACAGCACATTGCGGGCTTGCATAGGGTGCACAGAATCGTTGAACTCAGATGTTCAGGCTGTTTTGGCTGAAGGCAAACTAAACAGACCCAGAGCAAAGCCGTATTTAGACACAAAAGGGCAAAAGTAGAGGGGGTGGGGGGATAGGTCTTTACCTTGGGTTGATGCAAAACAGCATAGATGGAGGAGGCTCCAGCCCAGGCCACTGATGTGCCACTCTCCTCATCCACCTTGTGCCAATCATCTGACCCCCCCTGGGCATACACGGCATAGCGGCGCGCCTCTGGCCACACTATGCTACAGCACCGCCCATTTCTGCTCATGCGCAGCACTGCCGCACCTGCAGGCACCAGGCGACCATCCAGTCTGCAGCCGGCATTGCCATGCAACCAGCTTACGGCTTATATCTCGATGGAAGTCAGGGTAGTAATAAGAGCCGCCATTAGCAACCAATGCATGCAATTGGGCAAGGCCCTCAACCTGTAGGCTCACAGACTGATGCTGCTGATACAGCACAGCTTATACTGGGCTGGCAAGCAAAGGGGATTCTGGCAGGAGTGCAAGATGGGTGTAGCTGATGACAGGAATGCTGTGTGACTGACCTGAGAAGTTGAGCTTTGCAATGCTCTTTTTGGCTTTGAGGTCTGTAGTGAGCTCCCGCCCTGTCCCCTTGGCATCTTGCCGCCATCCAGTCCTGTTGCCAAAGTCAGTATCTCAGACTCCATGTGTACTTGGAAGTCTAGCTGCACATTGCAAGTTGAGCAAACACACAGACTGCTGCATGCAATGAGAAGCCAATGCCTGTTGTCTGGTCGGCCATCACAGGCCTGCACACATCATGGCATGACTCACAGCAAGTTGGGATCAGAAGCTTGTGCTCCAGCTAGACTTGCAAGCGCTTTTGACAAGGAGCTGTGCACCATGGACATCAGTAGGCTGACAAATGCACGCATGCAGGCAGCAGCCCTGCTTGAACCGCAAAATCGTGTGAATACTTGTACTGTATGTTCCAGAGCTGCCCAGCATGGACCATCAGGTAGGAAGCTCCCTTGAAGCCAGTGTCAAAGGCTGGTCCCATCTCTGAAATGGCACTGTCCAGTGGGCTGTCCAGGTCAGCCGGCGTGGCCAGCAGCAGCGGCACAGGCTGGATGGCTGGCAGCTGATAAGCGTCGAAGGACAGAATTGCACACCCTGCGCCAGTCACCCGTGCAAACTTCATGCGTGTCTGGCATTAAATGTGCTCTTACATGGATCACGAGAAGAGTCTGCTGGCGTTTGTTGTGAGAGACTTGTACTGATGCAATGGTTGAGGGAGACAGTGTTGTGCCACAGTTGCCTAAGGGGGTTTGGCCAAAGGTCTGGCTGACTGCTGCCTGTCTTGGTCAATGTGTGAACAAGTTGCTAATTTGCATTTAGCCAGCTTGCCTAGCTTTGGGTGGTGCACAGCAAACAGTCAATGGATCAATGAATCGATGGCTCAATCAATTGATCCAGCCAGATGCAAGCCTGGTAGCTCAAGGCACTTACGGAACAGAACGTGCTTGAACTTTGCTTGAACAAGGTTGCAACCACAGTGCAGGGAAAACACTCTGAGAGGCAAGGGGTACATTCAGTGGCCTCCTGCATCTGAAACCCACCCTGTGTCAGATGCAGGAGGGGCCTCAATATACTCCTTGTCTCTCAGAGTCTGTTCCCTGCACTGTGGTCGCAAGCCAGGTTCAAGCACGTTCGAGACCAAACTCCCAGTTGTGCACATGTGTACAGTCACCTGCATTGGCTGCTACAGCAATCAGGTGGGGCTGCAGAGGGTGGCATGCAATCTGGTACACCTTGGGCACCTTCTTCTGTCCATTGGGCAACAGAGACTCCAACGAGATCAGCTGCTCAACCCTGCCATTGTTGGGGTACCTGTACAACAGGCCTCACTGTTATTTTTGGACAGTGGCTACTGACAGGCTACGCTGCCCTGATCTGCCATTGCCGAGCCAAATCATATACACTGCTATGGATACATGCTGAATGTCAAATTTGCCTGGACAAAATGGACAACCATTGCAGCAGGCCTCATTGGGAAATCGTAGCAAATTGTCTTGTGTCAAGTGTATGCTGCACTCTGTGGCAGCAGCATCATACAGCCACTACTGCTGCAAGAGGTGTGCAGACTGGTCAAGCATGGCAGGCAGTCTCACATTCCCCAGACTGCAGGTCCCTCATCTGAGGACAGCAGCAGAGAGGGTGTGGCTAGGCTGCTGGTGCCTGCTCGGCTGCTGTACACCACAGAGGTGACAGGGTGCTTGGCAAAGGGCTTGCCCCGCCCTGTGGGCACCTCCTTCCAGGTGGCCACATCCCACACACTGGTCTTGTTGTCACCGCCTGCAAAGTTGCATCGGAATCAAGCGCCATTGAGGTGCCACGAGCCATGTTGCTGCTGTTTAATGTGTAGCAGGCTGGCTTGATGTCCCTGCTGATGGACGTCTCTTGTGTTGAAGTGCAAAGGGTGTACACCAGCTGTGCAGACAGCATGCCGCCATGTAAGTGAGCCTGGTGTGAAGGGTAAGCAAAAAACAACCTGTGGTGCAGAGGTGCAGAGGCTGGGCATCAGGGGTCTCAATGGCAGCCTGGAACAAAGCCATGGACAGCACGCCATCAGCATGAGCTTTGATGGTCAGCTTGGAGGTGATCTCCTTCTCAGGCCCCTTGGGCAGCATTGTTGAAGGGTCCCACACCAGCAGGTTGCCATCTAGGGATGCTGAGATGAGCATGTCACCCCCTCCGGGTCGAGGGTTTGACAGGGCCAGCAAGGCTGTCACTGCCTTGGTGTGGCCCTGCACCTGACACTTGGCACACACCTGCAAGCAGCGCACAGAGCAAGCTTACAAATCTTGCCTTCGATGCATATGCATTGCAGTGTATTGCTGTCAATCATGCGTCCAGGGATGTGCATAACAGTTCAAGAAGTCAGGAGCTCAACCACTTTTTGGTGCATGGCTTGTATTGCAGATGACAGAGCAATGTGTAACTGCAAGCTCATGTGCGTAGATCACAGCTGAGCTGATGACACACCAGCAGAAGCTTTGCTTGCTTTCATGCTGTCTCCAGGTGCATTCACACATGTCATTTGTTTGCATGATCCCAGGACGACATGCGATATGGTTCTGAGATGCACTTGAGGGGACAAGCAGCTACTGCTGTGATTTCATATGAGCATGTATACATTTCAGGCACAGTTTACCTGGCCTGAGGACACAGAGATGATATAGATTTGGCCAGTGGCAGTTCCAACAGCAATCACTGGTGTCATGACCAGCTGATTGGGGTTGCTTGCAGTGCCACTGCCTACACCGCCACACAGCCACCATCAAAATGATGTATCACTGACATGCAGGCAGGGCTGCTTCACAAACATTCGACCTTGCGTCATACTAGGCTCAAGCAGATGACATGTGTGTATGAAGTCACAAGAGAAGTCACTGACATGGTTGTGTCCGCCTCTTCCAGTTTAACCACAACATGTCACACAGCAGGGATCAGTAGGCATTTCTGCGTACATGCAGATGAATGAGACTCAAGGCCTCACCTAGTAGACCAGGGTTATTGATGTACAAGAAGGCCACGCTGGTGGGTGCCTTGTTGTCCAGTGCAGTTCTGGCAACTTCCCTGCTCAGGTTGGAGCTGAGGTCATGCATGAGAAGTTTAGTGTCACATGCCACCACCAGCCACCTGTGGCCATGCAGGCCTCTGATCTTGCCTGCAGACATGGCAACTTGCATACAGAAGCACAAGAATCAGAGTTCAGCAGTGTACAGCAATGTGCTTGTGGTGGGGTGACGCTATGCTGAACATATACATGCATGCATGTATTGCAGCATCCATGGAGTGTTCATGGCAGGTATATCATGCATCATGTCACAGGCTCAGTAGCCAGCAAAAGAGGTGTTGCTGATCACCTAGATGGGGTGTGAGATCAGTGTGAGCTTTGTGCTGCATGGTCTGCTGCTGTGTCAGCTGCCAAAAGCACGTGTCTGTGTCAAGGAACTTGATATCCTTGATTGCTCCAGCAGCTGCTGACTTTGCTACTGTCAGAGTTCCGGATATTTGAGGACCATAAAATTGGGAGTCTTTTTCGGCTAGCCTCTGAATGAGGGCATCTTGCATGCCCAGCGTGTCCCCTCCCTCCAGCTGAGCTTCATAGACGACCTGCAAACAGAGAAGTCAGGCAGCAGCGTACTCAAGCAAACTGTTTGCATTTCGAGCTGAGACAGGAGGCACATGCCTGCTCTGTGGACCAGTTCCACACTGTCACGGTGCCAGCCTTGTCTGCCATAGCAAGCCATGGCTGCACTGGATGAAAATCAACCAGGTGCACCTGCAGACATACGATTACTGCCATCAGAATCAAACACGCGTCCGACGGATCTAGCAGCTCAGCTTTGCGCGCAGCTGACTTTGTTATTGCTGGCTTTGAAAGCTTTGAAGTCTAGAGAGGAGCTCATCGCTGATCAAAAGTCAACTGCAAGTCAAGCTGTCTGTAGAAGCGATCAGCCTGAAGACTGCAAGATCACTTCTGCGATGAGCTTTCACAATTGCTCTCAAGAGTCGTGACAATCTACGGGAGACAGGCCGCTGCTGGCAGCAGCGCACTGAGTCTGTTGCGCAACTGGTGACAAATTGCGACAACAAACCTGTTATTGTCATGACTAAGGCATGCATCTATAGACCTGGTCATCTTGCATTGCTCATTGCTATGCATGCATCAGGCCGTACAAGTTTAGGCGTCATGCACTCGTGATTATACCTTGGGCACTACCGTGAAGGACACAGGAACCACTTGGGCTTGCCATGACAAACAAAATGGCTTATTTGCCATTGCAAGCCCAAGTGAACAGGTGTTACATGCACCCATATCACATGGCTTCTATCTTCAACTTGCTTTAGCGTCTACTCCTACTACGCAGGCCTGCCATTGCCTCGAACCTCAGTTTCATAGTGTAATCTGGGACAAGTAAGGCTGTGCCTGACGAAGACAAAGTTGCAGGCCAAAATGATGAATTCCTTTCAACAAAGAGCTCATGTACACATACACAACTCCTGCACAGACAGACCAGCACATAGTGAACTCGATGTCCAAAATGATCTCTAAATTTGAGAAATGTCTAGTGGTCATGCCACAAAATGGATGCTGTAGTAGTGAACTCATTCGCATGCACACCATACGTACTGCCAGAAAAGACCCACGTATACCTGAGTAAATACATGGGGGAGATATGACGCGTCGCAAGATACATCCAGCATTGCAACAGCAACGACCTACTGCCAATGCTGCAGCCTGAGACTGATTCACAATATCAAGCAGATGCCAAAAAGATCAACAAACAGATGCCAGGAAGAGCATCAAGTACAACTGAGATGCTGCGGGGACAAAAAATACAGACGTTATTCAAAACGACCGTGTGGAATTACACACTGACTGTAGGGATCGACCATTGTGTATTGACCACACGCACAATAATGTGTGGTATGGCACTACTCTTCTGGCCATGTAACTTCATCCTCAATTGTGGCTGAGTTGCTCCTCTTGGCAGCAGCAACAGGCTCAATGCGCGCAGCTTTGACAATGCGCACAATCTCTTCTGGTGACTGGGAGCTCACACTGGTTAGCTTCTTAGGTGAGGCCTGAGCAGCCATGACCCACTGGTGTTGCTGTATCTCTGCAAGTGTGGCGCGCTTTCTGGGATCTGGCTTCAAGATCTTCTTGATCAGATCTCGCGCTGCTGCATGCACTCGCACTCCTTTTGGGTACTGCACATTACCAGTCTTCATATCCGTCAGCATCTTGCTTGTCAGCAGCTTGCCATTGTCTTGGAATGGAAATGCGCCCGTCAGCATGAGAAAGAGGATGACACCACATGCCCACACATCCATTGCTTGCCCATCATAGCTTGTGGAGTCCTTGGACATGAGGACTTCTGGAGAGATGTATGCTGGCGTACCCACATGACTCTTCGGCTGTGAGTCAAGGATCTCTGACTTGGAGTAGCCAAAGCCTGTGATTTTCAGGATGGGGCTGTATATGCTACCATCCAGCAGCAAATGCTCCATTCTAAGATCTCTGTGAACCACACCCTCCTTATGACAGTACTCCACTCCATCAATAAGTTGTTGGAAGAACCTGCAACAAAAGGACTGTCTGAGCAAGAACTTGACGCAAGAGAGCACTGAACATGGTGTTCAGCCTGGCAGAGCGTGCAACAGGAGCCCACACACCAACCACTTGCTATTCAGGTCTGGTGCAAAAAGGCAGTATCTGCCAAGCTAGTAGCAACAGACAACCCCACAATTATTGGCAGCATTGGCGTCATGAGCACTGCACAAAGTATGTGTGAGTACAAAGAACTCACCTGCGTGCATCTGTTTCTGAGAGCTTGCCTTGCCTCTTCAGCATGGCAGATAGATGACCTTGTGATGCATACTCCATGACAATGGCCAGGTAGGTCTCATCATAGAAGACTTCCTTGAACCTGAAATAGAGATGCCCACAATTATGCCCACAATTGTTGAACTCTGGTCAAGCGTGTACAGTGTGCAACAAACAAGAAACCCTCTTGCCAGCATCAGGCCAAAATACACGGATGCGGCGCAACCATTAGGTGATCAGCGTACACTGTGCCCTTACAGGCAAAGACCAAGTTCTGTCACTGCATGCATTACGGGCCATGTTGTACACAGTCTGGCAGCAAACACACACCTGATTATATTGGGGTGCAACAGTTTTCGATGGTTCACAAGCTCCCTTTCAGTATTCACACTGAGGCCTACACCAGCCTGCACGAGCAAGGATTCTTGGCTGCTTCTGAAGATACTGTTGTACAAGTGAGCTTGTGTCATCTTGCATCATGCCACACAAATCATGTAGCTGTTCTGCCACTTGTTGCCTGCTGCACCTGAGCTGCTTGTCAAACTTGAAGCCCGTACCTGTCGAGCTATGTACTTCACAGCAACCAATTCTTGTGTGCGTCTGTTGCGCATTAACTTGATCTCGCCTTTCCGACCTGACCCCAGCTCACCCACCCACTCGTACTTCGGGAGGTGAGTGCCACCATTGTTGTTGCTTCCCCCTTCACTAGAGCTTGCGCACCCCATGCACGGGAACAGCTGGACAGGCTGACCAATTGAGAAGTGGGGTCACACGCAGCTTTTCCGTATGAGACGGAATTCGCAAGGCAAAGTCTGGCGTTCTTCGCTGAGCACAAGCTCGTTCGGGCTGATGGCTAGTGCTTGTCAGATCTGCATACTACGCAACGTTTGCTGTTGTGTTCATTGCGCCGCTGAACATAAGCCAAAACTTCCGCCAGTCGAAAAGGCCAGGCTATGCCTTCTGGCTAGCTCAAAAGGCCGCTGCGACAAGTTTTACGGGTGACGAACTTGTTATCCTGCTCAGTTTGGTATGACACTACGGACTCAACAAAAGACTTGTTCCACACTGCGCGTACCGGATGTCCTGCGCGTTCCGCAACCGTGCGTGCTCGTACTGTGTGAAAGCGGTCGGAGTCAATCGTAGCTGAGTTCTGCCTATGGCGCTGCTTCTTCTTCGGCATGGACAGCTGGGCAATACATCCAGGCCATGTGTCACACCATGAAATATTTTTCACATCTTCCTCCTCCTTCATCATCTGAACTCTGATCCGACCGTTGAAACAGCTCGGCAGGCCTGAAGTTGGTATGCTAGCTACTTCTTCGAGGGACAGCAATCAAGATTGCGCATGATGTTGGCGCTGTGAACGAACTTGAACATGTTCGGAGGTCCTGAACGCCTTGCAAGGCGTCCTGCTTGAAGGCTCATCAGGTGATCATACGTTGAGCTGGTGCCGATGATACGTCATGTATGTATACATAAATAAATATATGTGTATATATTCGCGTTCATATAGTGCGGCTGCCATTCTTCACACCGAAGTCAAGTGAGCTCAATTGAGCTGATTGCACAGTGTGACTGACTGAAGAAGAAGAAGGATTTTACAAGTTTCACACACAGCTGCACAGCTCTGGCCGTGATCAAAGCCCGTACCACGTAATGCATTACGTAATTCAAAACCCCTATAGCCGGCAGGCATTTCAATCGATCATCTGCAGAAACAAGATGTAAGAGAAACATCATTCCTGCAGTTTTATTTGTACTGCTTTGGGTCCTGATCTCATCACAGTGGGACAAAGACAAGCACAGACTGCTTTCAAGCATTAACCATGGCCAGCCTTGCCACAGATTAGAGGTGTTGATGCAGCACAAAGCACAAGATCAATGACATGCATAGGGCTACAAGCAGGCCTAGACAATTTGACGAAATGACTGCTCTGACCGCTAACAGAGCATATAAGTCTTCTCCTCTGTCTGGGAAGCCACCAGAGTTTTAATCTCTTGACCACAGCCAGCTTTCAGCAATGGCAGACACATATGCTACGCAGCATGCTGTGTAGCATGATTGGCCCTTAACCGACCAACTGCTTATCACAATAAAAAGTGATTAGCACCATTGTGATTGCGATACACCTTGATTGACATCACTCTTTGGGCTTGATTGCAACAAGGGCACTGGCCACTGCTGAGACGCCCCAAATCAATCCCACAGGGAATAACAGAGGACCAGATTGGTCTGTATTTAGCAGAGGCAGAAAGACTGCAACGTGAGCTGCAGAAAGGACAGCCAGGCCAGCCATCAATGTCCTTTTGTTGGGCAAAGAGAAGTTGTTGTTATTGGCTGCTTCCTGCACAAACACCCACTGCCACTCAGCTCAAGTTGTCTCTGCAACTTGACACCGCTTCTGCTATTTGTCAGATGGGTCTGGTCAGATGGTTGCATACTATGCCATGCACAAAAAAGATATGTGTTGCAGCAGATGCCAACATGCCCCAGTACAGATTGCATACAGATTGAAAATACAATCTCATGTGCTATAGTGGTATATAGCTCTGTCAATGTAGCGCACTGTGCCTTTGCTCTGTACTGTGCAGGACTTGAAGCATAGACTGTATGTGAGTGCGCTGGCGGAGGGCAACATCAATATGGCAAACCATACCCTCTGAGTAAATGCGATGGGGGCTACGCCAGTTGCAATGCCACCCCCAATCAGCTGCCACAGGTATACATCTTCAAGGCCCTTTTCTGCTGACATACCGAAGATGGCATTCATGGTGTCCACGGGCAAAAATTGATAGCTGAAACCCGTAACAACAAAGCTGGCTGTCAGGACGGCATAGATCCAGGAGTTCAGGCCGCTGTTGTCTAGCAGCGTGCTGAAGTCTGTGATGTATGACTGCATGGACAAACAGCTGTTTTTTGTCTAATACAGTGGACGATAGTCTGCACATGATCTACCAGCACAAAGTTGATTCTGAACAAAGGTGTGGTGTGCACCATGCTGTTCTGACAAATGGCACTTTGCCACAAGAAATCAAAATATATGGCGATGACAACAGCTCATGAACATGCACCCAATCAATTGATCTGGCATTAAATCAATCTGGCATTTGCACAACATTTGCACCTTTCAGAGTATGCAGTGTGAAGGAAAACACCTGCAGCATATGAGGCAGGCAAGGTCCAGGCATATCAACACACCTTGATTATTTTTATGGGGTTAGCACCAATGCCTTCTGAGTACTTGGCATAGTTTCTGCCAGCAACCCACCACTGGAAGAGGGAGAGGGCTTCTATGCCAATGGCAGCTGGTGGGTTGATGAAGGCATGAGGGTACACGGGGTTGGGAATGAAGGTTAACAGAGTGACAAATACATTGGTGGCTGCAAAGAAGGACAAAGAGGCATTTGCTCGTCTGTGGACCACATCATCCAGCATGTTGTTCTCTGCTGCTGCCTGCAGATGTCAACATTGCCATAACATGTGTGTGATACACGTACATACCAATGCGGTGATGGCTGACTGTCTTACATATAAGCTGGTGCACACAGAGTTGAGAAAATTCATATAGTAGCAAGTTGTGGTACCATGTGTGTAGCAATTGAACACATGCAAATACATTGCAGTAAACAGCAAAAGTTGTGCCTGTCATACATACCTTGTTGACAAGATTCTGGGTAGCAGCCCCGATCCAACCAACTGCCAGCAGCCGAAAAAGCACCTCATGGAGGTAATCATGTGGGTAAGCATCAGCACCAAAGAATAGGTCTGCAACCTGCGCAACACTCAATGACATGATATGATCCATTTCAAAGCTGGCCTTTACATGCAGTGACAGATTGCAAAATGTGGAATGCAGATGGTAGTAGGGCATTGATAAACAACAAGGACATACAGCAGCAGGAGTACGAGACACACAGGCAGTATATGAGCAAGAGATTTCTTGTCAATCGTGCATAGCTTACTGTATGTGGGGCTAGTGCTAGAATTCCAGCAGTGCCAAGTGAGACTGCAGCAAGAAGGCCATATGAAAGACCATTGCCACCGCCACTGCCATCATCTGCATACTTGCCCTCAGCAGCTGCATACACAAGATGATCAGGCTGCAAACTTGCAAGTTTTCAGCAACCTTTGCTGGAGATGAAGCTCATGTGGCTTGCGTCGAAATGCACAATGCTGACCATTCTTGACATTCTTCTCGGCATTGGCCTGATAGCCTCTGATTCCTCTCTCAACAGCATTCAAGTCTCTGGCATTGACTTGGAGGCTCCCACGGGACTTCTGAGTCAATGTACATGGCTATGTCAAGCTTTGAGTGCAAGAGAGGAAACAGCCAGCAAAAGGACTACGAGACATCCATCAATTGTTCACAGCAGACACATGTGCGACGATTTCTGCAGAGAGAAGGCTCACTTGGATGGCGGTCAAAGGACGCTTTACTGGTAATACTGCGAGCAGCGGGGCTTGTCTGCTGAAGCCTGGGGACAACCCTACAAGCAACGGAGCCATTGGCGTGCCATCGTACTGCTCACATATCTTTGTCGTCGAACGTCGTTATACTCGTCGACACATCAAGTTGTCGTTCAAAAATAACTGACTCAAGTCTTTGGGTCAACGGGTGATCACACCTTGAACGGCTCTGCTCGACACAGCGACGCAAGGACCACCAGCCACGTGCTGCATCATGCTGGCAGATGTCGTCGTGGGACGACGACTATGTGAAAATGCGAAGCCACTTCAAGCAGCGCAAGTCGAAGCGCAAGTATCAGTATGCCTCGCGATGTGAAAAGGCTTTCGAGTCCCAGCGCTAGGGGTTGGGGATTGGCCACGAAGCCATGATCATGAGTCACCACGATCTGCAGAGACCTCTGCACGCTCACTTCATGGCGTTTTTATGGGTTTCTTCATTTGTTGACAGTCCGTCTGTTGCACGAGGCAGCCGTACTGTGTTCCTTTCTGCTGCTTGGTGTCATTCCAGTACCGACCTTGTGGCCAAGTCGGACTTGACTTTTGCGCCTTTGTGACGCCACAGCCTTATGCTGTTGACCACTGTGCCCAGGCTACCTGTTGTCCAGCCTCTGCAAAGGACTGGTTGTGTACGTTGCGTAAGCCATGCTCAGCGCAGCACTGGATCCTGTCTCCTCGAACGCCCTGTAGCGCGACAGCGTATCCAGTCGTTGATCAGCTCAGAACAAACACCTTTTCATGTTGCAAACAGTGCTTCTCCGCCAGACAACAACTTTCAAACCGATTTTGAGTTGTCTGTGCTAATCGAAGTGCTCCCTGCGCGAGTCAGAACTATTCTGCAGCAGCATTCAGACCTGTCACAGCTTGTGGAGGTGGTACTGGACTTGGGCCGGCCTGTCCTGGCACGCTTTGCAAATACAGATCAACTGCTGTCAGCTGCCCCATTAGCAAAGCAAGAACTCGAGGAGGTCACTAGCAAGGCACGTCACCTACTTGCAGGGCACATGCAGCAAAGGCCACCAGATAGTGTAAATTGCTTCGCCAGGGCAGCCAGCTGACTCTTGCCTTCCCTGCTGCACAGGTCAGTGACTTTGGCGGCGACAACAGAGCCGGCATTGACAGATGCTTGCACAGGATCAGTTGCATTCGCAACAGGGATGGGCAGATTGTGGGCCTCACATGCCGAGTTGGCAGAGCAATTGCTGGCAGCGCAAACATGGCTGCAGATGTTGTGCTGTCAGGCAAATCCATCCTGCTTCTGGGCAGGCCGGGCGTGGGCAAGACCACAGCCATCAGAGACATCTCAAGCATGCTGGCACATGTTGCTCACAAGAGGGTGGTCATCATTGATACCTCCAATGAGATTGCTGGAGATGGTGATGTGCCGCATCCTGGGATAGCGTCAGCCAGGCGCATGCAGGTAAGCTGCATGTTTATATCTGTTGCAGCACAGCCTTCCTGGATCTGCCTTTGTTCAAGTCATCATATGTCAGCATGATGCAGGCACTGGGAGTTCCTTGTCTTGAAGCAGAGCTGTGCAGCTCTTGCAGCGGCGTGCTCCATCTTTGATCCTCTGCAGTTCCATATGTCAGTTGTCAACACTGACCCTGACTCATTGCTGATGCAGGTGCCAGTTCCTGAGCAGCAGCATCGCGTCATGATTGAGGCTGTTGAGAATCACATGCCTGAAGTCATCGTCATTGATGAAATTGGAAGCGAGGCTGAAGCTTTGGCAGCAGCCACCATCGCCCAGAGGGGTGTTCAGCTCGTGGCCACAGCTCATGGGGAGCGGCTAGAAAACATTTTGAACAACCCTACATTGCAGAGCCTGTTAGGTGGTGTTGAAAGGTCAGTCTCTGCACCACTTGTCGTAATACTCACCCATGTGTGTGTTTCTCAGATTTATTCTGTTGCATACAATTTAAATGTATGTGATTTCAAAATGATGTGAGAATCTGAGAGAGGTGTTTACATCCTGCAGGCTGTGCTGAGAAAGCATTTGATTGCAGCATGTCAAGTCACTGAACACATGTAAGCTATACATGACAAATTGTGCACTTGTTAAAGCTGCTCACACCAGCTGGCAGGCCTTCTATAACAATGCTGAATTGCGGAATTGCATTTTAGATGATTTTCTGAATGCAGTGTGACCTTGGGAGATGAGCAAGCCAAGAAGAGGGGGGTACAGAAGAGTGTGCGGGAGCGTGCTGGGCCCCCCACCTTTGAGTGCTGCATTGAAATGCAGGACCGCGAGCATTGGCGCGTCTATGATGATGTTGCATCCGCAACTGACGATCTACTTTCAGGCACGATGACCGTTATCTAGCAGCAGACTGTGCATTCTCAGGCCAGCATGTGTGCACTGAGCAGCCAAGGCGTCAGCATGAGTTTTGTGTCCACTCGGGTAACTCAGTTTTTACAAGTGCTGCTGTGCATTTACCTTCCAGAAGCCAGAAAGGCTGAGATGTTTAAATTTTGCAGGTAAGGAGGTGCACCCTGTGCTGCGCTACAGAGACGCAGATGGCAGCGTATTCTCACAGACCACCAACAGTTTTGGACAGACTCAGACTCAATCCGTCTTCACTGCAACTGCTTCCTCTTCTTCTTCAAGCAGCTCAGCAGCTTCAGACTCAGCCCGCTCAGACAGCAGCCGTGACTCCTCCTCATCACACTCTGGAGGGATCCCACGCTATGACTCAGCGTCAGACTCTGACGAAGAAGAAGTTGCATCTCACCTGCAAAGGCTGCAAAGCTTAGCTGGCAATTGGAAGCTGAAACAGACCAACAAGCGTGGCAGAGTGGCCAACAAGTCTCCTCAGCAGGATGACTCTGAGCTGAGTACAAGTGATGGAGGGCAGCAAGGGCAAGGGCAAGGGCAAGGCAGTTTCCAGCTTCCGGCTGTGCCGGCAATGCAAGTGTATCTGCATGGCATTGATGAGGCAGTGCTGCAGGCTGCCTTGACTACCTCATCACTCTGGGACAGGATTCAGCTGCAAGACAGCTTGCAGGCAAGTTTCAGCGAGGTTTTGTTGACAATGCTGAGTTAGATCCACTTGCATGTTGTTGCTGTTGACAATGCACGACCCAGAAAACAATATTGTTGCTGTAGTGACGATGCACTACCCAACAAAACAATGTGCTTCTGCAATTTCTAAGAAATTTATGTCCTGCATTCATGTATCTTTGCAAACTACCATGTTGGACCGGAGAAGAGGTGTTTGAGGGCAATATTGAGCTTAAGTGGGGGAACTAACGCTATTTGGCAAGAATGCGGTCTGCACATTTTGGTGTTGATTAGGTACATGTTATCTTGCCTCTTGACTTTGATTGTGACAATGCAGGGCTGTGATGCTGTGCTGGCCTTGCGTGGCAAGATCAAGGCTGGAGGCTGGTTACGCACTGCGGCCAAGGGCTTTGCAGTGCCAATCTTTTCTGTTAAGACCAGCAGCCCAGACCATCTGACCAGGGCAGTGCAGACCATTCTGGGGCTGGAGCCCTCCCCAGGAGGCCTGTTTGGTGCCTCAAGGGCTGGCAGTGTTGAGCCAGCCTCAAGCAGTAATAGCGAAAGCCAGCAAGGTGTGTGCAAGTTGCATGTGTGAGACCTGCTGCACATTCTGACCCCATGCATGACAGTGCATTGTGTGACTGGTTGTGCCAGATCTTGGTCTGGGTGCTATTTGACACATGTAATGCAAACGCTTGCAGGCTTGCACACAATCAGGATCGCTTCAAGTGAGGTGCAGCACAATTATTGGGCTGGCAATTCATGTTTATGCTCTATCATGACACTGGCCAGCACTGCAGGGCTTGAAGCAGAAGCTGGTGGTGAGGAGCCAACAATCCAGAGGCCACCATTGGGGTTTCAAGATGCAATGGACGAGGCGCTGATAGCAGTCGAGCAAGTGGTCATACCTAGACACCAACCCATAGAGCTGCTGCCTCGCACCCCTGAATTGCTAGACATGCAGGTGAGCATAACGCAAGTCAGCTTACATGCAGATAACAACTGCTGCTGCATTTCTCTGTCAGCACCCACTCATGCTCTTGAGTCAATTGGCTGTGTGTGCATGATACTACTGCGCAGCTGATGCCTGTCTGTTTGTATGCACAAAGCATCAACTTCCTCATGCTGTTTTTGTGCAGGTGGCTGTCGTAAATAAATTTGATCTGCCTTATGAGGTTATTGGCAGAGACAGAAAAAGCCGCTTGAGAATTATGCCAAGAGTATCACGAGCAAAATGACTTCAGCTGTATTCAGCTGTACTGCACAATCAGCAAACAACTATCTTTTCTGTTTGCTCTGCTCTTATTCCCATCAAGGAGCTGCTCTGCTCTTGTTCCCATCAAGGAGCAATTTTTTGGCAGTGATGCAAATTTGCAGCATGCTCAAGGTTTTATACAGCTTGATTCTGTGTATTTTACAGCTTACAACTTCAGCGCTTAGCATTCAAGAGGGTTTGATGCCAAGCGCTGCCATGCTGAGTCATATAACCTCCTTGTTCTTGTGGCCTTGTAGTCAAGCACTCCATGCACATTCATGACAATACTTAACAGCATACTCGCTCAGTGTTAAGTTGTTGAATTCTGCTGGTGACACCTCATGTGTGATTGCGTGTGATTTGCTCTGGCGAACAGCTGCTGAAGTCTTCACTGCTGCAGCTGATTGACCGACCGGGCTTTTTTCTAATGACTTTGACCATAGATACATCATCTTCCTTGTTGAGTGTTGCAGATTCTGCCAGCTAGTCTTGAGAAGACCAGCGGGCGTCTGCGTCAGGTCACCAGCTTGAGCATTCGGTCTTGCAGCTTCATTCTCCGCCACAATCCCGATGTGATCGGGATCTCCGCCAGTGTACTTGTCAACAAATTGCCAACCTTGCGATATTGGCGTTTGTGTTCTGCTAGACATTCCGTCCGTGAGGTCCTGCAGCATACGTGCAGCATACGTGAATGCTAAGTGCAAAACAGACTGAAGCTCCAAGCAAGCAGACGAGGCAAAAGCGCTCACCTCACGCGTTAAAACGGTCTGGCTGCCGGAACGAGGTAGCTGTGGCTGCAAATGTTGAGACGCATGGGCATTTGCATTGTGGCTTTGCATCGCAACTACCAGTAGCCGCGCATGGTGCAGCTGTCCGCGTTGGCAAGTAGCTCATCCCACAAAGCCAACGAGACGCTACTAAGCCCCTCAGGACAACTTGTGTATGCACTCGCACACCGATCGTGAGGTTCTTGGCCGGCGGTCAGCTGCGGATATCGGAGTAAGCCATTGGTCAGTGTTGCAAGCTGACAACCAGCAAGCTGCCAATGCCTACTACTAGTACAATTTTGCTAAGTACTGCAAAGTTGCTGGTTTGCTCAAAAGGCTATTGTCGACACCTCTGACTGGACAGAGCTTCTGAATCAGCATGTTACTGACTGATCCCAACACCAACCCAACTTGGCTAAGCCAAGCAATATGTCCATTGCAGTTGGCAACACCCTCTTTTTGTATCAAAAAAGGTAATGCAAGAAGACATTTCATTTGAATGAAATCATCAACTTTGATGAAAGGCTCTCTCAACAAACAATGTCATACACTAGTCCGCTAAGTTTGAACTCTTCTCAAAGTCTGATCTATTGGATGAGCCAGAAGCTCTCAAAACCTGTTGAACCACTATGAATAGCATGCGTTGACTCAAAGGGCAGTGGTAGGCTGCATGCACATGTGCAAAGTGCCGCCTATAATTGTGAATAGGAATATATGCATATTTCTGGCCCTCAAGCAAGGCCATGCTTCATAGACTTACTTAAGTTACTTGGTCATCTGCAATTGCCTTGGCTTCCAGGGCTTTGCAGAAGCTCTCAAGAACCGCAGCGTATATGCAAGGGAGGCAGCCAAGGATCGGCTTTGCATTGCCAATCTAGGTCCAATATTGTTTGTTGTAAAGTCCAGCATTCAACAGTGCACGCAGTCTGCATTGACACAGTGAGTTATTGTGGTGAAGCAGGTGTCACTCAGTCAGGGGCCTGCACATAGCATTACTCGGCCAGAGGAAACGAGCTAGCTCAGATGTTTGTTGATCTTGCACTGCCTGCAACTTGGATGCTTGCGCAGCAGCAGTTATGCTGCATGCACACAATATGCTGTTGACGACTAGATGTGCAGTCTTTGTTGGGGGCTTTTCAGGTTTCTTGATTGGAAGAAAAATGTGACAGGTAGTCCCAGAAGGTTTTGTCCAGAGTTTGTCGCAACGCATGTAGGGTCCAGCACTGCACTTGTGCCCGGGCATACTCCCTGACACTGACAATCCTGTCCTGGTTGGGGTGAAAGACCTGGCCCACTTTGCCCATGGCTTGGGGTGTGTGTTGGAGGTGGGGAAGTGACCTTTCAACTTTAGCCTCCCAAACAGGCATTCCTGCCACTTTGCAGTGCTAGCAGGGCGCCAGTGCCTGACCCTACAAAGTCACATTGAAATCAGTGTATACTTTCTGTTCATTGACTTTGTACGAGGTGATGTGGCTTAGACAAAATGCCCCACACACGTTTGAGGGGTGCGCAAAAATATTGGGGCTAGGACTGTGAGTGTGGCATGCAAAGGCAGCTTGTTGAGGTGCAACAGGCCGCACTTGGTCCGCCAATGACAGCATCCCTTGCGTTGCTTAAGGTCTGCGTATGAAAACACCTACAGACAAATGCAGTTTGTAGTTGCATAGATCTTATGCATGCGCTTCATTCAACCTCCTCTGCCAATGCACAGTTCGACTCTGATGCAGAGGGATTGAAATGTGCACAGCAAGGGACAGCAAAGAGTGTGTGCATGCCCTGATGCATCACTCAGTTAGATTGGGTAACTATGGAAATCATTTGCAGATGCACAAGTATAAGAGCATTTGTGTACAGCCAGGTTGCGTGCATGTACAAATTTGTAGCACAATGAAGATACCGGATAGCATAGTGATGGGGTGACAGCACTGTACTGATGCGGCCCTCACCCTCTTCAATCTCACCATCAGAAAGCAAGCCTTGCTGCTCAGGCTTCTGAGGGTTCAGCGCATTCAGGGGGCCAGGCGCCAGTGCTGATGGCTGAGCCATGTCCTGCAGCAAGCCAGAATGGTCAAAGAAAACAAAGAGACCCTTGATTCATTCCTTGCTTTGCTCAATGAGACGTACTTCTGTGTTTTTTTCTCGGCTCACAGACTAAACAACCAGCACTCCTTTTCAAACAGGCTTGATTGCTCAAGTGCTGCAGCAACTTGGTCAACATGTTGCTCAACACTGTTTATGCTAAGACAAAGGATTCCTGCAGGGCTGCTCATCAGATCATGCCAACATGAAGCATGGTATGTTACCACATACAAGATATGCGCTGTTGCAGCAATAATCGCAGCAAAGACAGAGCTGGACAAGCTGCAGAAGGCTTGCCTGTGTGTGAGTGGACCTAAGAAGTATACCCTGAGGCCTCCTGGCAGCTGACAAGCGTACGTCCAGCACCCTGTGACCTGAAACATAGCCACTTACATAGCAATGACCATCCAGGCCATACTTGCTTGAGATGCTTGTTGGTTGCTCCTGCTTCAGCCAACCTCCTGTCCACAGCCTTCCTGGACTGCATGCAACACCTCACTTAATATACGATTTGAAGCAGACCCAAGCTGCAGCATGTGTGCAAGCAGTGTACCTGGCAAAACTGCTTGGACTCACCATATCAACTCCTGGAACTTGTCACCAGCCTCAATCAGCCTTCCCTCCACTGTCCATCAGCGTTGCACAACCACGCAGCGTCGATAGCTAGTCCAGCATCAAAGCATGTTTGTCTGCCCACTTGTACTGTGGCGAGTGATGCATTGAGCCGCAAGCAGACACACAGCGCTTTAGGCCTCACTGCAGATCACTCACGGCAGGGATCAACAAACCCACCACAGCATCATCCACAACACCCAAGAATGCATGAGTTCCGCAAAGTACCAGCAAGCAGCAAGCTGTACACCGGCATCAGCGGCGAAGCGCGTGCCCAAGCACGCGAGCGGCTCTTCAAAATCAACCCATACCCCTGTTGGTTGACCGGCAAACCTGAAACCATAACATGCATTCAGATTTCTTACCAGCACAAGTCTCACTAATCGGGTCAGTTTTGGCTTGATTAACCAAAGCCCCGAGCTGAGGCCCTGGAAAAACTAGACGCCGCGAGGACGGTAGCATGGAATGTAGCACTTGTAGCAGCATAGGGGCATCATCTGATGCCTCTGCGCGAAAACTGTTACTGCCTATGCTACCTATCTCACCGAGCTCCGCCTATCATGGTGCTGTGTTTGTAGTCAGTTGATTCCATCCTGACGAAGACCATGGCAACAGCGTTAGGTCGCTGAGTCTAATGGATTTTCTGGGGTAGACCCGCCAGCTCCCAGCGGCAAGCCCAGACAGCTTGCTTGAACCCACTGCACTTGCAGCTCTCAGCAGCAAGCCCATATGCATGCATGCATGCATGTAGCTTGCTTGAACCTATGATGCACTACTCAGCATGAACCTAATGCACTGGCAGCTTGACAACTGCACTGGCAACGTGGACCTATTGCATTAACACTGCACTGGCAGCTCGACAACATTGCACTAGCAGCCTGACATCACTACACAAAATGTTGCAACTCAACAGCACCCATCGAAAAGCTGAAGCCTGCCGTATCTACCTGAACATCTGCTGGTTACCTGGTGACGCATCAACTGCAGCAGATTGTCTGGTGCTGTCCCAGTCATGCATTGTCCTATTTGATGCACCTCAGGCATGGCTTGTCCTCAACGCAGTAGCCAGGAGCAAGTTTGTCATGCAGCCCAACCTTGAGCCTCAAAGGCAGGAGGCACAAGGTTGGTTATGTACCTGCAAAATGCCTCATTGATTCAGGAGCTGGTTTAACTGGTCTCAGTCAGCATTTTGCAGAAAATCATTGGCTGTCTGTTGACAAGTTGGCAGATGCCCAAGTCAGTATGACATGTCAGAATCCAAGCATACCAGTGTTCGGTCATGTTCTACATAACTCGCCTGGCAAAACACTCTGAACGAGCTGTATGTAAAGTTGCCAAAGTGTGAGCTTAACAAGCCAGAGCTGCAGTTTCTTGGTCATATTTTACACTCAGCGGGCTTTGACAAGCTGTCCTGTGCTGGCTTTGTCGGACAACAATAAGCAATTTGAGGTAGGCTGAGTTACGTCAATCACCGGCATAGGTGCCGCCCTGACTCAAAAGGGCAGGCCAGTAGCCTTTGAGAGTAAGATGTTGTCCCCTGCAGAGCGTAATTACACGGCGGGTGAGCAGGACCTGTTTGCTGTGGTTCATACTATGAGGACATGGCCATGTTGCCTGGAAGGAGTGAAGTTCACAGTGATCACTGACCACTACCTTCATGTGTATCTGCAAACCCAACCTGACCAATCAAGGCGTCAGGTCAGGTGGTCAGATTAATTCCAAGGTTTCAGGTTCAGGTGGCAGTATAAACCAGGTAGGATCAACACGGCTGATCCTCTCAGTAAAGTTGAAGCTGCGCCAGTGGTTGCAGTGACCAAAGGCTCTTTTCAATCCCGAAAAGTCTATTTTTATTCAGAAACGTCATCCCTACACTGGAACTGTAAATAGAGAAACGTCTGGGGACAGCTTTTCCACATTTTGGAGATGTTTTTTGGCAAAGCAAGACAGCAGTGCCCAGCAAGCCTGATGCTGACCCTACTGCAGACCCTAGCCCAGATTTGCCATCAGGCCCTAAGACACTTTTGCCTCAGAACCCTGACACTGTTGCTGAACAGCAGACCGTGACTGGTTTGACAAGCTGACTGCTGCAGAGCAACGCAAGTGCAAACAGAAGCAAAGCTTTTGGTGGCATGCTCACGCTTTAGTTTTTCCAACTAGTTAGAAAATCAGAAAATGCTTGCATGAGCTCGAGCTGCATGACTGCCCACACAGTGGCCAACTCAGCATAGCCAAAGACTCAGAAGGCTATGAATAGGCTATATTGGCCCCAATGCCCACCAATGTCAGTGCAATCCTCGAGTCTTGCCCTGACCCAATGACTTCTTGACCGTGTATGCCAATTCCAGAGTGCTGTCCAGCTCCTACAGTAGGTTTGCTGGTGACGGCACAGTTTCTTGGTTAAGAGAGTAGCTGAAATCCCTCAGGTACTCCTGTGGGACCGGCGGGTTTAGTCTGGGCTCTCGGGGCATTAGAAGTGGGTCAGGCAAAAAATTCATGCAAGGGAGTGGTATTTTGGCCAGGACTGGTGCATGGTATGTATCACCTGATGTGTCCAGCATCTCTGTGGAGGGTGACATTCCTGTACATGGACTCTGGTATGAGTATGTCATCCATTGTACAGTCTTGGCTACTGTCCATTCTATGGCAGAAGTTGTACTGTCTATGTGGGTGCTCATCAGGAGCTGTTGCATGTAAATGCAGGGTTTTGATAAGCTTTTGATGTGTTGCTTCAAGTTTGGCCCTCTGCACATCTTGTTTGAATGGTGCTGCATTCATGTCCCCAACCATTATGTTGTAGGGCAGTGGCAGACCTGCATGTGATGCCTTCTTATTCTCAGAGCTCTTGGCATCCTGGATCACCTGATATAGCTCTTCTCTCTTTTGTGCATGTATAGATGATTGCTTGCCAGACTCACTCTCCATATGGTCAAGCAAGCACTTTGAGAGTGGTCTAATTTCGAAATTCTTCAGTCTGCAGGGTGCTTATGGCAAATCAGCTCTACTGAGTTCTGCCTTGTGAGAGATTTGTGCACCGCTATTGCCACTCCTCCAGACCCAGTTCTACAGTGGCCGCTGTTATTGCCTTGAGTGCAGCTGTGGAACAATGCATATCCTGGTAGGTGTTCCTGAAGGTCTTGCCTTGCATCAGCCAGCTTGGTCTCAGTTAACACAATAATCCATGGCTTCCTCTGGTGGGCAAAGTGCCTGGCCCAATGGTGGAACCCATGACATGTTATGTCAGGTAGGTCAAAGTGTCATAGCAGAGGGTGTACGCACCTGCTACCTTCTTCTTCTCCTCCTTTGCGGTGGCAGACTGCTTGTCTGTGTGGCTTG
>JAABUP010000826.1_pt1 | contig 66688 bp, 25 predicted proteins | sample 5559201 | NCBI WGS metagenome assembly JAABUP01 (sample SAMN10711887, study PRJNA513373) | rock metagenome | isolation source: Antarctica rocks | place: Antarctica
GTACCTAGAGGAGTCGCTATATCTATAGTTATAGCTCCTTAAATTTTAGTCCCTATATTACCTATATACCCTTAATAGTTCTTTACTTTATACTTTCTATATATCTCCTCCTTACTAGCCTCCCTTAAAGGCTGTCTTTCGCTCTCCCTTCGCTGTTCGCTGCTTTTTATAGTATATTTTAACGCGACTTTTCGCGTTCCTCGCTATCGCTGCCACCCCTTTCTCTACCGCCGCTATCGCCGTTACTATTCCTACTCCTTCCGTCGGCGTATAGCCTTAGGCTCTAGGCTCTCTACTACTATATACTCTACGCGCCTGAGGCGCATCTGCGCTTATGCGCTTACTCTCGTATCACCGTTTAGCTTATTCTCCTATCGATTTATTATTATCGATTTAAATTGTTTTAAAATTCTAATCCTATTATTATAATTCGTTTAACTTCGTTTTAAATTCTAAACCTATTACTATAATCTTTACTTTAAATTTCAACCCTATTACTATTATTATATTAAACTTTTTTTTAAATCTTTTTTTAAACTTTATTTATCTTCTTTTTCACTTTATCTCTTTATTAATTATAATTTCTTTCTATTTCCTTTTAATCTAATAAATCTTTATTCTATTTTATTTAAACTTAACTATTTATTTTCTATTTTTTTCTACCTTTATAAAAACCTTAATTAATAAACTTTTAACTATAATTCTTTTCGAATATATCTATTTAATTTTAAATTCTCGAAATATCGCTTTTTCGTTTAATCTATTAACCTTTTAATATTAAAATAATAATAATATATTTTATTCTTTTTCGATTTTAAATCTATCTTAACTTTATTTAATCTTTATCCTTATTAATTAAATCTATAATTTTAAACTTCTTTAATTCTCTTTCGTTTTATCTTTTTAAATTATTTTCTTTTTATTATATCCCGCCTTTTCTATTATTTTATTTATATCCTCGCTCCTTAATCTTAAATATTATATACACTCGAAATACTATTTATATATAAATTTATATAACTTAAATTAATAATTTATTCTATCGATCTTTTAATATATCTACTCGAATATATACTATATCTATATACGGTTATCTATCCGCTATAACGCCTATATAGCCTACCTTAATCATATCCTCGATATTCGACTATACTACTAACGCTACTATTAGAACTATCCTTATTACCTATCCGGTGGCCATCGCCAAATAATAAAATACCTTATTTATCACCGCTGCTTCAATCCCTCCCCTTTGAATCTTTCGACCCATCCATGCAAACACCTGCTGGGAATGCCTTTCGTCAATACCCTCCAACCGCATCCACTCCCCAATCATCTCCCCACTGTGGTTCATATCGGCCGTCATCATGCTGATGACGGCCCCGACCATCAATCCGGGGTATTGACATGCTCGCTTTCGCCGCCATGCCCACCCCCCGTCATCCTTGCGCTCGAATCCATCGCATATGGCCTGGGGGATCCCACATCCGTAACACACGCAATACTTCTCGTACCGAATGCCCTTCTTCAACTCCTCGGTCGCCCCTTGGACGTCGCCAACGTCGGGGGCGGGACACTGTTCCAATGCATGCTCGGTGCGGGCCCCGACATGGCCGTTGCTATAACACCACGGACACCGCCCCGCCCACGTCTCCAACGTCCTCTGGAATTCGTCGACCGTGAACGCCTCGTCGCTACGGATCCGCCGCACCCACGCTTGTAAATGGGATCGTTGACGGGCCTGGGCCTCGAACTCCACCCGGGCCACGGCCTCGTCCACACTGGGCCCTCTCTCCGGCTCGTGGTATAATGGCTGGCACACGTAACACGCCTCCTCGTGGGCCTCGCATTGCTTTCGATCCTCCCGTCCATCTAAATAACCGTCCAACATCACGCGGCAACACGTCTGGCCCTGCACGCACTGGGCCACCCGTGCGTCGGCATGCTCGGTTCCGGCCACCATGATTATCGACTCGCTGGCCTGGCCGTCTCGCCCCGCCCGTCCACTCTCCTGCCCGAAATCTCGGATGCTACGGGGCCCATCCACCTGGATCACCGCTCGGATGTTGGGCATGTCCATTCCCAACCCTAACGCATTGGTGGCCCCGACCATGGGACACTCCGGCCGTATGATCCGCTGGAATACCTCCTTTTTCTCCTGCACGCCTCGATAATACGCCTCGCATTCCAACGTTTGGGCCAACGCCTTGACACGGCCAACACTGGTACTATACACGATGTATCCTGGACGAACCCGGCTCGAATCTCTTCCTCGTCCATCATCCGTTCGAACAACCATCGACTCCCATCCACGGGGAATGCATTCCGTTCGTCCTGGATGAGATTGAACCCCGGCTTGTGGATGCTGGGGTTGTCACACAACGTATCCCATAGGATCTGGGGCATCTGATCATCACCATCCCCCTCGAACATCAACAAATCCCGGGCCATGATACGTCGACGTTCCTCCCCCAAACCGTGCGTCCACGACTGCAACTGGGCCACGCTGAACACCGTCCCCCGGTACTGCACACGGTTGCCGCGATGCCATTGAACGGTTCCTGGGGCCGTCGTGCTGTATCGAATCTTCATCCCAAACGTACGGGTCATGAATATCCACTTCATGGGGGTGGGTTTCGTCATCATCATATACCGCTCCACCTTCTGGCCCAACATCTTAACGATGGCCGCCCCCTCGACGTTCTGGACGCTGTCGTACGTCTCCAATACCACCATCATCCGGGCCAACTTGACCACCGCCGACAACTTGGGGGTGTAATTCTCGGCGGGCAACCACGTCAAATACTGGGTGTCCACCCCTAATACGGCCAACGCACTGACCACGGCGTTCTGATAATGGCCACTGTGAACGTGGTGATCCAATAACGACGTACAAAACCGCAAACACTGCCGTTGAATCAACGTCAACTCGGGTGGTGTTGGTGGCTCGTGGAATCCCTCCTCGTCGTCGTTTTCATCCCGCTCGTCGAAATCCGGCTCCACCGCTTCCTCATCGTCGGCTGCTTGGGCCAAATGGATCAACCCTTCTAACTCCCGTGTTTGATCGGGCGTCAATTGATACTGCGGTCGGTGGGCCATCTGGTGGGTGCGATATATGTAACAAATCATCTGCTGCCACACCTGCCCGTATCGCTTCTTGGTGTAGTCCCCCATCCGGGCTTGGAACGGCCGTTGAGCCGTCTTCTCCTTCTCCTTTCGGTTGACTTCGACCCGGGCGAAAAACGTACACCGCTGGCTTAACATCAACTGCTGGGCCATATCGATCACACGGCCGAAACCGTCACATATCCGTTGCAACGTGATTTCTTTCTCTCGCGGCAATGCCGCCCATTCAATCATCTCTTCGAACGTGAATCCCGCCAAATGGTGGGCCCATTCCACCCGTTCCAACCATGGATTGGTGTCTGACATCTGTTCGGGTTGGGCCACGGCTTGTTGGCTCGCTAACTCTTTCTGTTGCTGCGTGATCCGTTCCAATTCTCTGGCGTACTTGTTCGTGATACCTGAATCGGGTATGGCTTGGGGGGACGGATTGGACTCGTTCTGGGCTTGTACGGGTACTGGGGTGACTTCGAAATACTCCTGCGGTATACCACGGGTCCAAAACCGCTGGCAATGAACCCCCGTTCGCCATGGATTTGTTCTGGCCTTACGGCTTTGAACTGATCCCCCCCGTCTATATGGGTTCACCCATCCATGGACGGTCTCACAATGCCCTATGATACCGCTTTTCCCACGACATGTATATGGGCACGGGGCAAACGTACACCTGAATCCATCCGAATGTACGGGTAATTGGGGAACGGCGGGCTGGTTGGACTCTGGATTCCGAAATACTACATCCAAGTGCTCCTTATCGACGATCAAATCTGGAGCGGACATGATTTGATGGACGATATCGCGGCGCTTCCCCGCTGACATCCTATGTTGGACACGTAAATGGGTATCGACGTTACTGGGCAATACGGCGTATCGACACGACGAATCGGAACATATGATTACACGATATATGGGCAAATGAATGAATGGCTCCATGGCGGGTGGGCTTGATATATATGGAATGGATGGGATGGGATGGGCGACGCGACCTGGGGACGCGTTTGGTGGGCTTTTGGGGCCGTCTACTTCACACGAATACTACTCCACCCACGGCTCTGATCTCGCGCTTAAACTCGGCCAAGTTTGAATCCTACTACGTCTACACCTTCTTCTCGATTTTCCCCTCATCTTACGTGATTTCGGGACGCCTGTCGACGTGAATCGCCGTATTGTTGATATTTTAATGGGGTGCCTAGGATTAATAACCTCCCGCCGCTAATATCGATCACGTGATATCGGGATATGGGCTCTACCATACGAATCATCAACGTCGTCGTGATATACCGAATCTAATAATTCTGACTAGATGGGTGGATACGTTGGGGTTAGTTCTCGTACCATCGAAATTACTACGTTCTGAATCGTCGTGGTTAGCGGTTAATCCATGATTTGATCCCCATTCATATTGACCCCCCTGCCATTCACATTGACCCCCTGTCACGCAAGCGCGGCGCTAAAATTGCGTGCGGTTTCCATTCACATTCACTCAATATATTTGCAGTATATAAGTTAATAGACGCTAGAGTTACGACGATCTTTAGTATATAGCCCTTCAACGATATATTATCTCAGCTGCACGCAGCTATCGGATGGATGGAGGAAATTGGGCTAATCTATCTCCAGTACTACGGAGTCCTCGCATGCAAATATCATGGCTATTGCCTTACTAGAAAGAGCTTTCGACGTCATCTCTGGTCTCACCATGCCGTTAAGGGTGAGCTCGTTCGTCGCATTACGGATGAAGTAGACACGCTCAATCTTCTCGATTCATTATCGATATCTTTACCGCCTGCTAGCAGTCCTCCGATCCCAGAGCTCTCGGTACATCTTTTCTACCGCTGTACATTGGCCGACTGCAGCGGCGAGCCAGCTGCATGCAGTCAACTTAGAGAGACCGTCGTAAAGCACCAGTCCAAGGCTCATGGAGTCGGTGTTCGAAAGGCTATTAAACCTACCGACTCCGTCATCGAGCTTATCAGCATGCAGTCCTTCTTTCCTCATCCTCTGCTTCGGTGGTTTCGGGTGCAAACGAACCAACAAGTACCTCAAACCTCGCCTCAGTCAGTAGACTCTATGCAACGTGGCTTTCAGCAAGCCTTAGACGCGAGCAAGGAGCAATGGCAAGCTCAATTCGAGACGATTCCTCCACAGGAACTCTACCAGAGCCAAACGCCTCCCTGGCTCGTCACCACCGGTATCGCACCATTCATAGAGCGGCTACGGCTTGAGAAGACTGAACTGCGTGCACTCCGCTTATCGCCTGTCGTGCTTGGTATGTAACGATCTTCTCCTTATATACAGTCATTCTTTAGGGACATAGCTATTCTGATCGTATCTAGTAGCTATTGACTACTCTCTCTCTATCTTACTCCCCCTTGAGTTCCACGGCTAATTCAACTATCCTACAGGTCGTGGAGGGAAGGCGGTAGATCAATACGTACAGCAAGCAGTCTCTTTTCGTCTCCTCCAGCTTCGGTTGCATGCACGGCCTGGTAGCGATACCCAAATGCTCGACCGCGTGCTAGCACGACGGCTCAACAGCTTTGAGCCAGACCGCATGCAATCCAAGCCATTCATCGGCGTTCAGAATACAGAGACGATGGAGAGGTATGCCGATGGATGGAGTCAGCTTATCCTCTTCCTTCTTCGTATCCAGCAATCCGACAGCGAGAACCTTGCGGAGTACCTCCTCTATCCAGATGATACTATGCAGTCTCAAATCGACGACGTTATCGATGCTCTTCAGGCGATGGTAAAGGCCAACCTAAATGACATACCTATAGAAGACTGTATACGTAGCAGCGAACATCGTACGTCAGAACTACGGCTGCATGCAAAGGCCTTGGTACACGCAGTCAGCGCACTCTCGATATACTTAGTCAGACAAACTTGCCAGCAAGATCCCTTCTCCTTAGCGGTAATAGCATACAGCTCCTTGCATACGCTGAACCAACATGGAGCCTGGAAAGCCGCCAGCGAATTCCGGCCATTTCTCAGTGCCATGATCCACTGCATGCAGCTCTGGCTACTGGGCCATTGCATACAGCGCTGTAAGGATAAATCTCCAGGTCTCGATCTATCAGACTACGCTACTGAGCAATGCCGCCTCCATCTAATTAATACGAGTCGTGGTCCAATTGCGGAGCTGAGCTACTGGCGCTTGATGGTCAGATCCTCTAAGAACGACACGCCTCGACCGCCAGTTACTACCGTGACAGACGACTGCATGCAGATCAACCATGCAAGCATTGAATTGCGACTGCCTGCGTGGAGACGATTTCTGCGAGATATCTTCTGCGAGGCAAGCAAGCTTCTCGTACACTCCCTCCTATTTGACCTCTCCGACTTAACGACGTATACTGCTAGCAGTCTACGCGATGACTTGACCCGTACTGAACCTGGATGGAGCTTTCTGCAGGATACACGTAACGGCCTTACCGTAGCAAAGGACCACGTTCTAAACCACCTACGAACGGATAAGGGTCTACAACGACGCTTTTTCAAGGAGTCACGAAGGCAAGGGAGGAATCCAGATAAGCTGCCATATCATCGGCCAGCTATAGCTGAGTATCTGCATGCAGACAAGCGGTTCTTACAGCTCCTCGCGATCTTGATAATGATGACTGCTGGCCTGCCCCCTCGACGACCTGAGCTTCTTGGAGTCTATTGGTGTAATCAGGAAGCCCCACGCAATCTCTATATATATGATGGACTCCTAGCAGTTATGACCAGTCATCATAAATCCCAGTGGCGCGTCGGCTCCCGCCCAGTTGCGCGATTCCTACCTCCAAGCATTGGCGACCTGGTCATACGCTATCTGATCTATGTTGTTCCCGTGATTCATCTCTTCACTCATTGCATGCAGTCTCCTGTTCCTCGTGGAGCTCTCTTCCGTGAAGAGCAAGGACTTTGGTCACCAGCCCAACTGTCGACAGCTGTAAAGCTCCATACACGTCGACTGCTAGGATTCTCCCTGAAGATCTCTCAATGGCGGCATATAGCAATCGCGCTAGATAGACGGCTTCTACAGGGAGTGGCCTGCCAGGTATATAATATCGATCCAGACGCCCAAGCCATCGGTAACGAAGACGATTCCGACTCCGATCGAGATGATTGGACCCAAACCCCTCGCATGCAGACTCAAACAACGTTGACTGCTAGCAGGGTTCATGCGCAGCAGGCGGCCCACACACTGGAAACGGAGATAACTCACTATGGGAATTCTCGATACCCCTTCGCCCTCATAACGGATGTTCTGCTGGCGGACTATATCCAGGTCAGCCGTCAATGGCATCAGATCTGTCAACTGCCCTCTCCCGAACTGGTTGCATGCAGTCATAAACGAGCGGTAAGTGATACGGCGGAGCCACCATCTCACGCGAAGCGTATTTCAACCTCGGGTCGTCTCCATACACGCCGCCAGCTATGGACGTGGCCCATCCTCCAGCAGGGCCTCCAGAAGCTCTTAGGACCTAATACCGGTGTACGCGACTCCATGCAGAGGGATGCACTTCGCCTCTTTGCTAGCAATCAACAGGAGATTGTGATCGTGATGCCTACCGGGAGTGGTAAGTCGGTGTTGTTTATGGTTATGTCGCTGGTGACTGCCGCAGAGGTAACAATCGTTATTATGCCTTTAGTCGCTCTACGGCAAGATCTTATACGCCGATGCAATGAGCGGAAAATCTCATACTGGCATTATAATACCGGTGACCGCATGCAAGAGCGAGTGCATGCAGTGCCTTCCTTGGTGCTGGTTGACGTCGAGATGGCGGTGACGCCTGCCTTTCACGCCTTCGCAAAGCAGCTCTTGGATATGGATCGCCTGGATCGCCTGGTCATCGACGAAGCCCATCTGATCCTCACGGCTGCAGACTACCGTGAGCAATTAGGACTGCTAGGAGTCCTCCGCCGGATTGCGTGCCCTCTGATCTGTCTAACGGCGACACTTCCTCCTGGCGGTGAGTTGGATCTGAAGCAATCGCTCTTCCTAAGTCACCCGACCATTTACCGAGTTAGTAGCGATCGGCCAAACCTAGAGTACTGCGTGCAGGCAATCGCTCAACCCCAGTCACTCGAAGTCTAAGAGCGCCTTGACCGGGACGAGCTACTCGCTGTAGCTGCCGAGAAGGTTGATTCGGAAGACCGTCGAATCTGGAATCGTATAGGCAGTCACTTGCATGCACGCAGTCTCTACTATGTTCGCTCCAAGGCACTTGGTCGACTGCTAGCAGAGCGGCTGAAATGTGACTTCTACCATGCCGGTCTAAGTGTCGTGGATCGAGTCTCAATAGTGACTGCATGGTATCAAGCTACGCACTCGCCATGTCTGGTAGCAACAAGCGCCCTCAGTGCAGGGCTAGACTACCCCTCAGTTAGACGGGTTGTACATGTCGACGCACCATCCGGCCTTGTAGACTACGGCCAAGAAACAGGTCGTGCTGGTAGGGACGGACTGCATGCAATCTGCTTGACTCTCCTTCCACCCAAGTGGTGTATCAACTGGGATCGGCGATATCGAAGCGATTTCCTGCAGGAAGACTGCGCTCAGATGGAGGCCTTCCTGAAATCAAGTCATTGCCTACGCCAGAAGCTGACATCCTACCTCGATGGCTCTATGGGGGGACGGTACGGTGTCACATGCAACCAGGCAGATGGTATTCAGCGGGCTGCATGCAGTATATGTTCTCTGACGCCAAGTAGTCTAATGACTCAACCCGAGCCCCTTCGCATGCAATCCCCAGACGAGAAAGCCGGCAGTATATCACACGAATCTTCCAGTCTGGCCAGTGACTCGTCAGATGGGGAGATAGCAAGTCAGGCAAACGAGGACGCAGTCGAGGAAAGAGTTGCGACTACTCCATACAGGCCGAGTAGTAGCAGCAGTTCTAGCAGTGGCAGCTTGTCGAAGAAAGAGACCGCCATCGAAGTCGATACATGGAGTGTAGCAGACTGCATGCAGCGTCATACGACTATGCTGAATGCGGAGGCACAGACCTTGTACGAGCAACGATTGTCCATCTGGGGTCGAGCCTGTATCCTCTGTTCTTTTCGATCTCGGCGGCAGACTTCATTCCCGCATCGTGACTGCATGCAGGCGGAGTACTCCCATTCCCTTACAGACTTTCGACGCTCGATTAGATTCGAAAGGGGTATCGGTTGCTTTGGATGCGGCCAACCAATGGTGATCTGTCAACGGAAAGGCCGAGGTGGCTGTCAATACCCTTGGTTTATATGGCACTGCTGCTGGGTAGCCGTGCACGAGGATCGTTTATATACATTGGAACTCTTACAGGCCCTTGGTTGCCCCGATTTGTCCTTGCATGCAGCACCAGAAAAGCATCCCGTCTATCTACGATGGCTGGGAGGGAGTTTCCTGGTCTTTGGGAGCGTCCGGGGCTCGAATGCACTGCGGTTGGCAAGTATCTGGATCGATCGCCTTAACGGCTTGTGTACATGATGCGTCTCTTAATTATTAGCAAGCAGTGGAGCTCCATGCAGTCTCCAAACATACCTCTTTCTCATTGCTCGTGGTTCTAGGGCTCCATGCGGTCGCAAATTCACTTCATTACGTCACCTGACCTTGCTTCATTGCGTGACTTCACCTCACTTCTCACGATCCGATGATTAGTGTATTCAGTAACTGATCAATATGATCAATGATCAGTGTGTTAAGTCACTGATCAGTATGATCAATGATCAGTTGTGGGTTCTTGTAGATGCCGAAAAGTCTTGGCAATCTGCGACCGTGGCTTCTGCGCCCGTGAGATACGTAGAGAGTTGAATCGACATTATAACTTAACAACCACTGAATGAAAATCCAAGGGCATAGGTGGAATTGATAGCCCTTGACCTTAGAATAAATATATAGTCAGAAGTTGGTTATCATATTATCTCTGCGACTGCATGCAAGCGTGTAAGCTCAAAGGAATCCACACATACGGAGTCTACACGTAGTCGGGTTTTACTAAGCAGGCTGGACCAATCAGCTGTACGGATTATCCGTAGTTCACGTGAACTCCGTACATTTATAATGTTGGCGCCTTTAATATAGACGCTTTACTGAAATTCTCGTAGTTATAAAACGGTATGAGACCCGAGTCCTGGAGAATGTGAAGAAACTCGTACGGTTAATTGAGCGAGCTACAATATCTAGCAAGCCCGTCGATGTGACATCGCTCTGTAATTGGTTTGCCTTTGATGTGATGGCCGAATTCGCTTTCGCAGAATCTTTTGGTATGCTGGATAATGAGGAGTATCATCATGTGATCTTGATGTTGAGGAGAGGCTTGAAACTTCTCGGCCCATTTAGCCCCGTCTTGTGGCTTGCTCGCATCGGACTTATCTTGTTCCCCAGAGTCTGGCGCATGGCAGACTGGAACAACATGATGGCGTATTGTCGAGAAAAGATGAGCCAACGCATCAAAGTAAGTTTAATAATTCTGAAACCAATGCAGGACTTATGGATTGCAGACGCAAGTCGAGAAAACCGATATTTCGTCGTATCTTATCCAAGACGCGAAGAACAATGGCTTCACCCAGGTAGATAAGAAGTTTCTTAATGGCGATGCCGTTACGGTCATCATCGCTGGAAGGTATGCTTTTCCACAGAAGCAGACAACTTCCTTCATACTGATTTTGCAGTGATTCATCGGCCCCAGCGTTGACCTTCATCCTATATTGTTTGGCGATGTATCCGCAACATGCTGAAAAAATATTCACCGAGGTCGCTGATATCGAGACACACGATTCGCAAGCCTGCACGAGCTGACACATTTGAGCGCGGTTATCGACGAGACCTTGCGCTTGTATCCTCTGCTTCCGACCGCTGTGACTCGCGAAAGTCCTCCGGAGGGTATGATGATTGGCGGTTGCTTTATTCCAGGAAATGTTACCATTGCCGTCCCTCGCTACACCATCGGAAGACGTGAGGACTGTGAAATTTTCACATTTACACAGAGCTAACCCGTGCCACGAGAATTGTATTTTGTAGATGCGGAAAAGTACGTACCAGAGCGGTGGCACAGCAAGCCCGAAATGGTTAAAGATCGCCAGGCCCATGTGCCTTTCAGTGTTGGTGAGTTTGACCTCTTCTGTGGAGTCTGTTACCTAGCTTCCATCATGACTCGAATGATTAGGCAAATCGAGCTGCATCGGCAAGAACCTAGCTTTGATGGACATCAAGCTAGTAATCGCTTCGATTGTGAAAAAGTATCATATCAGGTTCGATTCTCTGGAGAACAACCACCGCGTTTTCACGGAGATGCAAGACCATTTTACAGTGGCTCCCGGACTACTGTCATTGATTTTCAAATCCAGAACTCTGTGAGCCACTTGGTCGGGAAACGGGGTATAACGACTTTGTACCCGTGAATTATTCCACATGAAACGAAATACTATTTTAATGTGAAATCTGATGATCTAATTCTTCTGTGTAAATCCGATGGTGACATAGATGTCATATCTGCAATAACATCCCAGTTTGATTTCTTTTTCTGATTTAGTTCTGAGCTCCTCTATCTCTTCCACCGTCCAAGCACCTGGAGCATCTCTGACGCGCGATTTATGGGCCCAGCCAAAAATGCCATCATAACTCACCCTTGTAAGAGCCTCACGAGATTCTGGCACACGGTCCGAAGCCACTCTATCTTGAAACACGTGGCACAGACTCGCTTAATCAAAGATCTTTGGCAACGTGGAATAGCCATACTGTAGACGATGACCAATGCCTTCATGGAAACGCTTCCCAACGTGCTGTAAAGTCGACGGAATGGTGATCAAGCTGCCACGAAGATATGAAGACTGGAGAAAGTCTGCTTCAGCCCATTGGAGTGCTCCACCAGGCTTCAGCAGCTGAATGGCATTCGCTGTCACGACTTTCCAGCCGTCCTGTTCTAGACCTGAAGCCATGAGCCGGATGTGAACAAGATCATACTTTTGCTTCAAGCTGGCTGGAAAGGCGTGTCTCGCGTCTTGCACCGCAAGCGAGACGTTATTCGGAAGCGCTGCCGGAGATGGATACAGCACGTTGGAGACATCAAAGCCATCTAGCTGGCATGTGGTTGGAAGCTGGTTCGAGAGCTCGATAAGGAAAATGCCCGTGCCGGTGCCGATATCTGCAATACGAGAGAATGCATTCAAATGTGGTGCAATCTATGGGTGAACGTAGTAGCCGAGGTTTCTGCAGCGGTATACCGTTAGCCTGGCAGACCTCAAAGACTGCTATTTGGTTCGTCCCTGATCCAAATCTCGTGCTGAACCTCCAAGCTATCGCCTGAATCAGTCAGGAATGTAAGCAATACATAGGACTATGTAAACCTTTCTGATTCCTTGTCACCACGATCGAGAGCGTAGTCGTCCGCCATACGAACGGTGCTTCTTTTACGAGTAATGCTGGACAGAGGGGCCGGGGAGGTGGGGGGGGGCGGAAAATTTGTACAGTGCATTGAAAGGCTGCAAGTTGACCTAGCCAAAGGACAGTCGTAAGAACGACCTGCAGCGCATGCCTTACCTAATTGGTTCTAGCTTATGCAGCGCATCATCTGCCGCTCCTTGAGTCCTTGACAGTCATGTACATGCATGTGGCTACTACCCGATGCGTGTCTGGTGCCTAGTACTGTCGATCCTGACTCAGTCAGGAGATTTGGATTCTGTCGGATTAGACCGATACACTGGTGGTATTACCAGTTACTGTCCGTCTTGAATCTTAATACCTCTTGCACTCCTTGATCCTCATTAGTTGGCAAATTGTCCTCAATCTCGATAATGTCCTCTCAAGAACCCTTTACCGTCTTGATTGTTCCTGGCTCGTGGCACGTAATCGCGCACTACGAGCCTTTGATTCAGGAATTGAGATCTCACAACATCGCTGCTTCGACCCTTTTACTACCAACCTGCGACTTGTCTCACGCGTCGATCCTGGACATTCAGCATCCCGACTTGGCTGGCCCACCACCCTCGAAGCCATGGCCCAATATGTACGCTGACGCTCAGGCCATCCGTGAGAAACTAGTCCAGCTCGTTGAAGCTGGCCACTCGGTACTCCTCGTCGCACACTCCTACGGCGGGCTTCCGGCGTCCGAGGCTCTGTTGCCTGAGCTCTGCTTCGAAGTTCGGAAGCAGCAAGGAAAGCCTGGTGGTGTGATTGGATTCTTTGCCATTGCTTCCTTCTTCCTTCCCGCCGGAATGACAACGGTGCAAGCTGTCGGCGGTGAGCCTCTACCAACAACGCCCGAGCAGGTAAGTCGCCGATACAGAGCCTTGCTTTCTTCTCGAGTATCCTAACTCGGTCACGATCAAAGTACTGACCCTACGAGCAGCCATCTGGCCTCCACATCATCACAGACCCGAAGAACAATCTATTTAATAACCTAACCCTAGCCGAACAGGATCATTAGACCTTACTCTTAAGGCCGTAATCTTAGATCGTATATGAGACACCCTTAAGAAATGCTGGGTATTTAAACGTGCTATGCGCTTATCTCAAAACTCAGCTAGATCATATAACACCTATCCAGGGCCAGGAGTTTAGAATTGCCGCGGCGCGGCATCTAGGGGTAATTATTAATAAGTATCTTATTAATAGCGGGCATAATGCATTTCTAGGCCAGCTACAGCCCTGTGTCCGTAACATTATTAATTTTAGCTCTAAATACATAAGTAGCTAGCTCAGGTAATCTTAAATTAGACATAAATATTTCTACTTATCAAAATTTTCTATTTTTTTGAAATATACTTACTATAGTATTATAGTTCTATTTTCTATTACTAAAAATTTAAGTATATCGTTTCTATCTTTTATAATATTTCCACCTTTCTAGTTCTACCCTAAAATTATGTAATACCGCTAATAATTATATAAAGGGGTATACGGTATCCGCTGCGCCGTACTACGTAAAGCGCAGCGGTAGAATTCCGGAACTTTTCCTACTAATCTTTATACTATTCAAGTATTCAGGGTATCCTCTATAAACTAAGATGGTACGCATTACGTAGATTAAGCGTCGCTGGCGACTATCTACTATTTATAAGTATACTGTCCTGTAAGCTAATAGCCTAAAGGTAGACCTCATCCTTTAAACCCTCCCTCCCTACTTATATGCAGTCAGCTCCACGTCTATTCGTCCGGTCTATTAATATTTCTATTCCTCTAGGATTATAGGACTGAGGTTCGCAGGCATACTTAATACACTAGTTCTATTTCTACCGTAAAAAGGGTATAGCGTATAAGACCGTAAGTAGTTAGGTTAAAGCTACCCTGTTCGCGAAGGTCTAGGTCTACCTATTTATTTATTAAAGCATAAATGCGCGATCTAACCTAATTAGGAAGGAAAGCCGTCTCGTACTACCCTCGGTAGATAGAAGATGTCCGGCGCACATTACCACTCTAGGTGAAATTATCGTAAACCTTATACTTAACTATCTACCGTAAGTATCCTATAACCACATACTAAGTAGGTATAGAGTATAACGCCGCAGCTCTATCTTAGGCCTTATAGCGAGATCGTATCCACTCTATAAAGCTGCGAGATAATTTTTAGGTAATACTAATTTCCTATAGTTAAGCTCCTTAGCTCTGCTTTGCTTACGGGCGACCGCTCTTTTTCTATATCTATTTAAGTAATTATCCATTTAAAGCGTAGAAGCCTATCCTAATATAATTAATCCTCTAATTACACCCTTAGGTACAGCTATTATTACGGTAATATTAGTGTTTCTTACTTATATAATAGTAGCAGTTGCCTTACGAGTCTAGTCTATATATATCGTTTAGAGGTTATACGGCTCCTATAACTATTTAATCTTCCTAGCTTTAGTAGCTATAACCCGTTCTTTAGCCTATACTACGATCGCTAAGCTATTATAGTTTATCTCGTATAGCTACGTTTCGATTATCTATCTAGGTTAGTAGCCCTTACGGTAGTAAGTGCTTTAAGTACGACTAACGTCTAGAGAAGCTATCGTAATCGGTGGTCTTAGAAGCTATATTAAAGAGGTTCCACCCACCGCAATTATAACATTACTATAAGTAAGTAGCTCTAACTCGTAACATAGGCTAATATTAACCGCAGAAGCTCTTTACAGCCGACAATTTCTTATAGCTATTCTCTACTACTACGGTTAAGGCTTTAGTCCTATTTCTCTACCTTAACATCTTTAAGATCTAAAAGTTAGTTCGGCAGGCGATATATGGCTTCATCGTAATCATCGCTCTTTTCTTTATTAGGTTTCTCATATCTATTATTACCCTCTACTAACTATTCTCTCGATACTAGAATATATTAGGGCCCGGTTACTATGGAAGCCTATCTAGGTCCTAAATTACGACTTCGTCGATTAATACCGTAGTTAACTTAGCTATTATTCTGCTACCGCTACCGACTTTATAGAGACTCTAGATACCGGCCTAGAAAAAGTTAAAGATTATGGGTATATTCGCTGTTAGAGCTGTATACGTGCTAGAGCGAAGTAATTACGACGAATAAAGTTTTATATAAGCTAATAATAATAATAGCATCTGCCTTATTAATATTACTCGTCTTATTATAGCCGTCGTATTAGGCTAAGATAACTTCTTATATAACCTCTCCCCTGGCTCCATCTTAACCGCGCTCGAAGTCGAGATCGGTATTATTAATACCTCCCTTCCGACAATTAATCCGATATTCACACGCTATAAACGTAACGAAAAGGCCTAGAAACTATAACCTATAGGGACATTATAGGGTATTAATAGAGATAGCTCGAGTCGTAAGCCCTTAAACTCTAGCCGCTAGTATAATTTAGGCGGAGAGAGTAGTGCGGTAGCATATACATCGAATAGTAATGCCTCGATCCTATCGAGATAGAGTTACGAGGAGATTAAGGTTACGCGAGATCTAACTATTTATATAGAAGAGGGGGTATTTTAATATTAGAGGATAAGTTCATATCTATAAGACTATATAACGACCTTAAACGCTCCCTATAGTAAGTAATAGCAGGACTAGCTAATATATATAAGAAAGAGCTATATTCTATATTAGAAAAGCTAGAGTCTCGAAAAGGGCGCTACTACTATATATACGTTATAAGATAGATGGCCTTAGCAAATCCTACTAAATATATATTAATAACCGACATTGCTCTTAGGCGGTTTAGACTAAGTAAATCTAATTAGTACTAATTTAAGCGATACTCTTATACGAGTATCCTTAACTAAATAATTCTAAATACTATATCGTTACCCGTGTCTTTCTACAGTGTTAATTTTTGGTAAACTCGATCGAATTAGGACTACTCGGGTATTACTATTTCTACGGTAAGAGATTTATATATACCTAGATATAATCTTATAATAGACTAAGCTAAGTAGGATTCTAGACTCCTAGTTAGCTTTAAAAAGCTAGAGACGAGCGCGATGCGCGGATTTCTCATCTAGAGAATCGTGTAACATATCGACCTTTTAGGGATAAATAAATCGGATATTAGATACTAGTATACTACTACTAACTCCTATATCGAGCACGGACGAAGCTATACTAGGAAGCTCGAACTATTAGGTATTCTACGGTATTAAGCTAAACGACCATTTATTCGAAATAGGAAATCCTCGCGAGAAATAGGTAAGTATTTAGGGGAGGTAAATACGTGCGGAGCATCTAAGCCACTAATCAATTATATATAGTAAATTACCCGCGTTACGTTCCAGGCCTATTACACGCCGATAGACTATAAACGAAAAGATCAACCCTAATAAGCGCGCTATTCGAATCTACAAAGCTTAATTTTCACTATTAACCTTATAACCCTTTACCTTAGTGTGTAGCTAGTCTTATATAGAAATTTAATAATATATATATAATTCTATACCTAATAGAAGGTAGAAGGGCTAATACCTATAATATTATACCTACCTAATTCTACTATATAAATTATTAAGCTTATTCTATTATATCCTCTAGAAATCGATCTACGATTATTCTATAGCTCCTAATATCGCTAGCCTAATTATATTCGCCGAGCCGATCGGTTCTCGAGGCTACGAATTTATTTAAAGGCGTAGAAATTATAGACTAGAGGGAGAAAGCTCGTCGATTATATAAGGAATATTCTAAGGATATTCTAGGGGCACGCTAATCTTTGCGGGGGTTCTAGGGGGCCTTTTACGGGCGGCCGTCGATCTAGCGCTAGCTAGGTGGGTCTACCCGAGGTTAGGGGTAACTTAATACTCTTTAACTATAACTATTAGTATAATGCGGCTAGGGGATTATTCTACTTTAACTTTATTATTATAGGTTAAGTATAAGCTCTATTATTCTATTATCTAAACTTTTCGTCGTAAATTTTACTATATATTCTAAATCCCCTTCTTTTATAAATCGTAATTCTACTTAACGTCTATACTCTATTAGTAGGCTCTCTCATCCACCTATATATATAGACTTTTTAAATCGTTATCTATCTAGCTCCTTAAAATATGAAGTTCGTGTAATTAGAGATAGGGTTAAGTATAAAATCGCTCCCTAGCCCTATTATAAGCGGGATATTAGTTTCTATAGCCCTATTCTAGATTACTTCCTCTCCTCTAGGTCGCTTCTACGTTTCGGGTTAATTATAATAAACGCCGATAATACTCGCAAGAACGCCTACTATAAGTGGAGTAGCTTTTAATCGTTATTAGTTATTTTATAAATACTAATATATACTAAAAGCTACCGAAAACTTATAGTACGATATTCCGGTCCGTCGCGTTACTGCGGAATTCGAATCGTAATAGGCGCAGATAACGTTAACACCCGGAGTATATATCGGCGGGTTCAATTTTCCCTAGCCGAAGCTTTAGGAGGTCGACTAACGTCTTCCGTTAAGGTTAGAATTAGAGACTACGAAAGTATATCGTAAATTAGTGGCGAGAGTTATAGGCGTAGTATTAACTTAGAGCCTAACTTTACCTTCTATACCTATCTTTCGCGCCGCATTACTAGCCGCGAATATAATTAAAGTATATATCTTAGATAATTTAATAATATCATCTAAAATACGTGACTAGTACCTACGGTAGAGGTGGCTCTATTAGAATTCTTCCTTAGATCCCTATAAGACGGTCACGACGCTTCTACCCTACTTATTCTAGAATTTAATATAGTCGCTAATCGTCGCGAAAACCTCTCCGACTAAGCTAGGGGTAAGATTAGATATCTTTATAATAACTAGAGTTATATATTTGGCAGCGCCGTATTAGTTACCGGTGGCTTTAGAAGCTATATAGGTACTATATCCTAGCTTCCGACTAAGTGGCGATTCTTCCTCCTTATCCTAATTTCTAAACTTCGTCCTATTAGGGTAAAGCCATTCGATGCGACGTCCGCTAGATTCCTAGTACTATTAGTTAATTCCTAATTCTATATAGTAGATAAAGACTTCTTCGTATAACTTCGGCGGGTATATATAGTTAGGGAAGTAAGTAGGGCTCCTATTAGTATCTCTAGGCATAGAAACTATTCTTAGCTCCGGTGGTGCCGAATTTTAGACCTCCTAATCCTAGTCTCCGAATTCTTCGACTAGCGGTTCGTTAGGGAAGATATCTTTAATCTAAGCGGCATTAGTCTCGTTATTATAAAGTATAAATATTTAGAGTAGTAGCATCCCTAAGGATTTTATTTAAGTTTTTAGTAGTCTTCTTCGGTTAACTTAGTAATCTAGAATATCGGTAATAATTAACCTAGCCTTTCTAATATATAGACATCTTGAGGATTAGTAGAGAAACTCTTAATATACCTCTCTAGAATAATGCCCTTTTCAGTAACTAATTACTCCTATAGGTAAATAATATATTCCACGGTCATTAGGCTAGTACTATAGACTAGAAATAGTACGAGAAGGATTATAAGTAGTGTAAGCTTTAAGGCGGTGTCTTATATTATTCGAATTAATAAGTTTACTAAGTCGTTAACTGTCTTGGGATTACTATTAATTTCTAATTATTTTATATACTCTATTAATAACATCTTATATCCCTTAGACAGCGCATAGAGTATGTACCATCGTATGTCGTATAACGCTATAGGCCATAATAACATCTTATATCCCTTAGACAGCGTATAGAGTATATACCATCGCATGTCGTATAACGCTATAGGCTAGTTCCGGGGTAGGTTAGTATATAAAGACCCCTTCTAGATTTACGAAACTAGCCGAGCGAATATTCGGGGGTTACTAAGTAGAGAATATAAAGCTAGCGCCTAGTTAGAATAGTTCCTTAGACTCCTAGAAGGAGATCTTAAATATAGGTAGTTATAAACACTTTATTAATTAATTAAGTAGGATAGATCTATATATAAAACTTAGTAAGAATACGTAGATATACTAAGCCTATTAGTTATCTTCGGTAAACCTTCCTTTCCCGGATGCTTATATAGCTTATATATTCTCTTATACTTATATATTTCGACACGAAGTAGGTTAACTAGGATAATATCTAGCGAGCTATAGAAATTTCGACTTTTAGCAACGAGTCCTATAGCACCGTTATAGGCCCTTCGACCTATTATAGTCTCCGCTAAAAAGCTGTCTTTAAGTACTTACCCTAACTCAAAATTAAATATAGTGTCTATAGAGAGTCTATTTATCCTCACTTTACCGTGCGTTTAGTATATAGTAATATATATTATAAGCCGTGCCTTAAGTTCTTCTTCCTACGTATTACTAAGGACGAAAGCCTTTTCCTACTACGATATCACGGCTAAGAGATTAAAATATCGACTATCGAAGTAGACTTATTAATTAAAGAGTTAAGTGCCTATCGAAGTGCTAAGCTAGAATTTACTAGCACCGATAGAGTCTACTACGCTAAGCCGGAGTGCGCTAAATTTATTCCTATACCGTAACGAACCCCCGATTGCGCTTACTATAAGGCCTATAGTGCTGGAACTTATATATACTATAAAGCACTAGCATATAATAGGGGTTGTCTAGTAGATAAAGCAAGGCAGAGCCTTATTAATTTCGCGGATGAGCAAGGCTGGAAACCCTATTTTAGATACGGTGAAATAGTGTTTCGGTATAAGGGCTATAACTATATAACGTAAGTAATACCTAATGCTACCTATTATATAAGTAAAGACTAATTAATTCACAGTTATAGATGCAGTGCCGAGTTCTGCTATAGATATAGCGTAAAGTAGAAGGAATACCTATATAGCGACTAGGTGCTAGAACTACTCAATCGAAGAGCTTAGCTAGTTATTAATAGAGAGGCACTATAGCCCTTAGCACCTACTATTCGTTAATAGCGGGTAGTAGCTATAGAATAGGAGCTACAGACGAACTATAAGTATAACTATAGTAGTAAGTTTACTAAACTTAAAGGATCGCGCCGCGGCAAGGTCTACGAGATATATGGCACGAGATATCGTAAGTATATCTTATCTTATAAACGTTGCTATATACTAGCCTACGAAGACTGTCGACGCTATAGACTATAGGCTCTTAAATCTATTAAATTATTAAGGAAACGGCCCTATTAAATTAGGCACCTCTAGATAAAGCATTGTTCCCATATTTTAACGCGTTCCGCGTATCGATCGAGTTAACCGGAAAGGGGGGATAGTTCTCGAGATCCTTAAAAACCTCGTTACGGAAATCGCGAATGTCGTCGGGATAAAAGTCTTCTACTATAGTTTAGCGTACACCGAATTAATATATCCTTATAGATAGAGATCGGGTCTATACTTACGGCTTATATTCGCTACGGATCTAGTGCCTATCGTTGAGATTAATTCTAGTAGTATAAATAATAAGATTATAGGAATGGTAGGCGAATCTTCGGCCTATTTAATATAGACTACTTTTGCTTACGCTGCTTATAATACGTAATAGAATGTCGTCGAGCTACGCCTCATTATCTCTATATTTTAGAGTATCTAATATAGATATTACTGTAGGTATGCCGACTAAGCTAGGTCATTTATAGGGAAAAGAATATATAGTATAGTCTATAAGACTGTTGTCTTCTATTTTCTTTATCGATAATTTGCCGGCGTCTTAGCGTCTTAGCATCTCAGCCCTACGAACATTAGTAAAAATAAGACTAATATTTAAAATGGATCTGGCCCTTTCTCTTAAATTAATGTTACTTATATACGACTTTAGTTACTTTAAGACGTTGAAGGCTTACCCAGCTCTATATTCCAATTTACATCTTTTAGCGTAGCCGCTAGTACCTATTAAGAGCCATTCTACCTACCTCTTAAGGGATATATCAGCCCGTCCTCTATATAATAGATAATTAATCGAATCCGAAATAATTAAAGCCTATAGTGAAAAGAAAATGTCGGCTGAGAGCAATTATAGACCTATAAGCTAAAGAAGACGTTAATAAAGGAACGGAGTTAGAGCTTTATACGTCACTTGAGAGGAGTTATCCGACTTAATAGTATTTGACTATGGCGCTCAGCCGGAAGATTAGTGACCGCGGGCGGCCCGTTAGTGACTGTCTAGAAGAGTTCACCCCTTAGTAGGACACACCCGTTACTAGCATAACGCTAGGAAATTAGCTTCGTTAGTCTAAGTTTAGCGGGGCTGTCCCACTGAGTAGTATATCCCACTTAAGGGTGAACTCTTATAAAAACATTAGCCACGGCGCTAGTGGGGACATGCGGTTCCGACGAGAATTAGAAAATAGCAGAATTTGGGCTTTATAATACCCCACTACTAAGGCTGCGTTTAGCTCTGAATAAGCTATCATCTAATGGCGTTATCCTACGCTATCTTTCTAGCTACTTTTTATATAATATATCGTAGTATCAACCGTTATATAAGGTCGGTAACACCGCGAGAAAGTTTTATCGAGTTAGCCTTATAACTTAGTAGAAGCTCGAAATTTTCACGATATATCTATTTAGCTAATATAATACTATCCTAAGTCGCCTACTTAAAGGCTTAGGCGATTTCCTATAATTACCTCTAATCGCGAAACACTATAATGGCATTCGTTAGTTTAGACTCTATTTAGCACTATTAGCCTCCTTTACGTATAAGCCGACCTGCTTAGAGGCATTCTGCCGCCGCAAAACGCCGTGCTCGTAGCGCTAGCAGCACGCATAAGAGTTCTATGGCTAACATCTTAAATGTGCTTCGCTGCCGGCCTACCGGTGGATTTTCGTGATTCATTCGGCGAGCTAGTAGTGGAAGATATGGAGAACGCCTAAGGTAAGGTTTCCTATCCTCTACGTCGACGGGCGCTTAATAATAACCTCTAGATCGCTTATCGATTGAGACCGTTCCATAGCTAATAACAAGGACGACAGCAATCCCTTTTCCCCTTCGAGGAACTGCTGGGCTACATTGGAGAAGCACAAGAGTCACAGAACGTGGTACCGAGTTCCAATAGAAATAGCAACCGAAGGGCCACTGGAGCCGTCCAACGTCCTACACTACAGGTTTGCACTAGTGCTATAACTATCAGGTATAATCCCTTGAGATCTCTGTCTCATCGTTTCACTGCTGATAGATAGCACTAGTATAGACGCTCCGTCCTCTGCGAGAGCATATAGAGTTCCGTCTTATATGCCCCTCCTCCACCTCCTCTTCCTCCTCTTCCTCCTTTACTACTACCACCACCACTACCACCTATTGATACACTCCCCTCTCCGACATCCGGTGCACATCAAGGATCTAGTGAGTATGCCTCCCAACACATGCGGTGCAGTCCTATCGGCGAAGGGGTAGGGATAGCAGATAAGGTTAAGGGGTATAACCGAGATAGGCATAATAGAGATAACGATCAGCGAGATAGGGACCGGACGGCTTCGGACGCCATAGGCATTTGAAGTTCCTTAAAGCGCACGGCGGGCATTACAGATTTAAACGAATAAGGCGATAATATGCCAAGGTCGGATATCTTATTAACGGGATAGATACTGCTAACGAGGAGATAAGCGATATCGAGTCCGTACGGCTCCGATCGCCACCTAAACCTATCTTTAGAATATCTTTCTCTTAGTAAGACCTCTAGCTATACGGGAATATAATAAGCCTAAGCCGATCTTATAAAGCTAGTAGTAGTATAGGTGAGCTATCTACCCTTTTAACTAGCTTTAAGGCTTTTCTTTATATACTCTAGATAATCCCTTTAAAATCGATGTGGAAGGTAAAAAGACCGGCGAAGCTAGCGCTTCTACTAGGGCCACGAGCGCGGAGTTAGAGATTAGAAATATACTCCCTCTTAGTTCGCTAATAGTCGAAGAGCTAAGGACTAGAGGTAGTCTAAAGGTTCCTAAGATCCTAGAGGCTCTAGTCGAACCTATCGATACATAAACCTATCTAGACCTCCCTCTTCCTCCGTATATAGACGAGTAAGTCACCTTAAATTCGCTTACTATCGAGCCTACCTCCGAATCTGCTAACTACCCACCCTATCGAAGTACCCGTACGGCCCTAGAGCGAAATACGCCGTCCGGCTATAACGAGGATAATTAAGCAGTAGCGATTGCTAGCCTTTTTAGCGCCGGCCCTTTATAACTTCCCCCGCCGAGTCTAGCTTAGACTGCCTTATTAGAAGAACTAGAGTAGGAGATTAAGAGAATTATCGATAAGCGACGGAAGGGAAGAAGAAATGGGTATAGGGTACGCTAGACGGATCTATAGCTACTTAAAAGCGAGCTAGGGAACGCGCGACGGTTATTACGAGAAATTAAAGTAATAAATACGACACCCTAAGTAACTAAATCTAGTATAGCAATGCGGGTAGGTAAGAGTCGATAATCCCTTAGATATTATATTTCGGCCTTAGAAGAAGAGGAATAGGAGATCGGAAGGATTTTCGGTAAGAGACGAGTAGGAAAGGCCTACGAGTATAGGGTAGGCTAGATAGATACCTAGCTACCTAGGAGCGAGTTAGGGAACGCGAAGTGGCTACTACGGGAGTTTAAAGTAAAAAGGTTAGCACGCGGACGATTAATACAATAGCGACGCGGGTAGAGTAGGGGGCTACCTACGCTAATATAGCTTAATCCATTATAATAGCTTAGTGTATAGATAAACTCTATTATTAATATTAGTATCCTCTCTCTAGAGCTACGTTTACGCTGAGGTCTTCTAAGCGTAGAATCCGGATCTAGGTACAGCCTCCTAGGAGGTCAGTCGTGCTAGTAATAATGCGGTCTATACGTAAGCCAGTATCCACTACCTTATCCTTAATCCTGGGAGAGGCCTCCTAGAAACCCTTTTCTAGGCCATGATTTTTCGCTCCTCCCTTCCTTATACATTCGCCTTCCACGGATCATCTTTAAGGTATTAGGAGTGAAAAGAGATTCCTTTATATAAGAGATTACCGATTTAAGCTTATATACTATTTATTAGCCTTAGTTTAGACAACCACCTACTAGCCTAGCTAGCGGTCACAACCCCTATAGACTAGAATTAAAGATAATGCATTTAAGGGTACCTAGCCCATAATTCTATAAATTTTACGTCCTCTATAGGTTACTAAGGATTCGTACCGGTATCCTGCTAACCATGATTTACTAGCTTGCAGTTAATATCAGTTGACTTAGATATAACTAATTCTCGAAAGTTTAAAGAAGCCTTATATCTGTATCTTAGTTCTCAAAGAGATCTTAGAGAACAAAATCGCCTACTAGATCAAATATATCAGCCTACTTAGCAATTGATAATTAGAAGATATTAGGTTCCGTGGCGATAACTATTCTCCTATAGAGCGGTCTCCCGGCCTTCATCACAGCCCTTCTTTTGCTAACCGTTTAAATTAAGCTATATGTACGTGGCCTATTACTAATATAACCGTGTCTTTATAATCGTAATCTAGCTCTTAACTGATCTCGTCTGTCGAGTATAGGTATAATAACTTAAAAGATAATAGTGGGCAGCCGGAAGTTACCGCGGGTCAGTTGCAGTCCCTTACTAAACTCTTCATCTACCACGATGCCTAAGACGTATTCGGCGTGCATCTCGTATAGGGACCTTTTTAGATCGATGAGGATACGATTATACTAGGTATTAATATCTAGATAAACTCTCTAGGCTATTAAACCCAGCCTATAATATCTACTAACGTCGATAAAGATAACGTTTATAGCCACATATATATACTTTCGTCTAAGAACCACTTCGTTGCGTACGAGTACCGCGGAGGCCCCGCTACGGATACGTAGAGGCATATATATCCTTCCTTCTTCCCGCGGCTAGAGCTTCGGATTTTTCCTTAGTAAATAGGGAACTGCGATGCTAAGAGCACAGGGCGTAAACCACGGAGGTATTTACCGATTTTATAAACGTATAGGATTATAGTCTAGTTAATATAACTTCGAGCTAATATAACGTCGGGTCTTAAGCCTAGAAGTGGAGCACAGCGCGGGTATTAAAAGAAGGTACCGAACATTAAAGCGAGGTACCAGAATCGGAGCATAGTGCCGGAATCGGAGCATAGTGCAGGGAGGTGCTAGGGATAGAGCGAGGTGCTAGGATTGGAGTCGTAGATTAACCTTACGCCTCCTGAGAGATTCCTCCTAGGGAACGATTAAGCTCCTAGAAAGGACACTTTACTCGTCTCTCCTTTTAAATCTATATAACTAGTCTTAGAAAATGTTATAAGGAGCTTAAAAAGTCGTATAGAGCTTTCAGTCCCGGCTTCGATAAGTTAGAGAAGATAAATATAAGAAAGTTTAAGATAGTATTTTTAAAGATCAGGCGTAGGTAGTGAAAGCCGTCGATGCCAAATTAAATCCGGTACTCCTTAGTCCGAACTTACAGGCTTACTATAGCTACCGCCAAAGAGCGACACTAGGCTATATGTGCCTTTACACCAATAACGTCACGGGGGATTTTACCGATAGCGTATAGAATCGATAACTTTTCTTTAACTGCCTTAGGCCGCATACCTTTTATAGATCTCCTAATAAAATTAAATTAGACTACGGTATTACCCTTAATATCTCGGAAATCGTTAGGGATTATATTATAAATGCTACCCTAAACAAAATCCTACCGACTCGCTGTGTAAGTTACTTACGATCTTACTACCTGTTTTAGCGAGACAGTATATATAGTCTCTAAAAATTGGGGCGTAATAGTATTATCGCCTAGCGAGGACTAGGAGTAACTACCCTTACCGACTTTAGATGTTAGTTTTTAGTAAAAATAATTAGTCCGGACAATTACTAAATATATATATATTTCGAGGACCTAGAATACTAAGGAAATCTCCTTCCGCGTATCTAGCGAAGATAGGGATCGCTAAGCACGTTATTTTAATCCTAATAATTACGTTATTAGCGTTTACGCCTTCGTATTTAGCTCCCTCTAATTCGGGTTTAGTGCGTCCCGTTCGGGTAAGGCGCGCCCTCGCTACTATCTTATATAACACTATTCTAGCGGCCTTCCATCCTTTCCACTACCGGTATCGACATCGGTGCGGGCCTTAGATAGGAGAGACGGTGGACATATTATTAGCCAAACACGCTCCCTTACCCATCGCAGCTATTAACGATATAGTATACTCTTTAATAAGTATCGATATTAGCACCTAGGCTACGTAGCAAGATTAATCTCCTTATCGCCGAGCTATAGAGGACTCCGGGTTTTAATTAGGAGAAAATCTCGGTGTTAAGCAAGCGTACTGGAGTCTGATCTACGCCTTTAGCAGTTGAACGTCTTCGGTATATTAGGAGATCCTAACATTCTGTCTATCTACTAACTTATAACATTTAATCGTGACCTCTATATAACGCCGCCTGTAGAGCGTTGCCAAAGTATCCACCTTAAGCGTTAACCTCGGCTCTCTTATCGAGTAGTATCTATACTACTTAATCGTGACCTCTATATAACGCCGCCTATAGAGCGTTACTATAGTATCCACCTTAAGCGTTAACCTCGGCTCCGTTATCGAGTAGTATCTATACTACTTAATCGTAACCACCTCCTAACGCCGCCTTTAGAGCGTTACTTTCGTTTTTACCTTAAGCGTTAACCTCGGCTCCGTTATCGAGTAGTATCTATACCACCTAATTATAACCCCTATATAACGCCGCCTATAGAGCGTTGCCATAGTATCCACCTTAAGCGTTAACCTCGGCTCCTTTATCGAGTAGTATCTATACCGGTTTATATAGTCCAGCCTTAGATGCATAGTACAGTCGAGGGCAAATACTACTCGAATTTCTCTCTAGATCAGGTCCCTCCCATAGTTTATCCGCGTCATACAGGCGGATCCAATTTAAAAAGCCGTATACTTCGGTGAGAAAAAGCTCAATTATTAGGAGAGAATTTTAAGCTAGGATCTCTCTCAGATGATTAAGCATACTATATCCAATACTATGCCGCATACCCCGTTAGTGGGAATTCTGCAAGCAACCGAGGAGTTAAAGAATTAAATCTATTAAATTCTAAAAGATACGCAAGACAGCCGTTATAGATCGAGATATTAGTATTAATCTCGTAGATACTATAGTGTTTAGCGTTCCCTTACAGAATCCTTTCTAAAACCAGATACTCCTTAACAGAAAAATGCGCCAATCTAACAATAATCTTGTCACTTTTGTTATTATTCTCGTCGTCACTATCTTCGAATGTCTTTAATTCTAGAGAGATTAGACTAGAATATATCGTCAATATATCTCGTAGCTCTGGAAATCTATTTATAGGATTAAACCGGGGACTTTCGCTAACGTCGATAGCAATAACTTCGGCTACTTCTTAAAGTTCAAGTGGCCGGGCAGAGTACGTCAGCCATTATAGTGTTCTAAAGGTATATTAATAATAGGCTTCATCTATATTACAGAGTATCCGGGTGTACGTATCGTCTAAAGTTCTTAGTAGGGATACTAACGATTTCCGAAGCCTAGGTAAGTTAAGGCATTTTCCGAGCGAATTAAGCTAATATGCAGCCCATCGAAACCTTACAGTATATATTAGTATATATATACGGTATCTAAGTAACACGAAACTTATATTCCATCGGCTTTATCTATTAACGTATTCTCAATTTCCTATTATACTTCCGGCTTATTTTGCCATCTTTTTAGATCTCGATTAGTCTGAAGTCTGCCGTAAATATAGGCACGAATATCATTATTAACCAGCGTACTTTAGATGCAAATCATCCCTTAATTATCGGTTAAATGCTCTATTGACTCTTCTATATCCTTCTCCCTTCGACTAGTTATTAAGATATATAGATTTATATCTTTCTAGCCGGTAAGCTCCTTAATAGTTGCTAGAAGATCTTATCTCTCTACACACTCGTCTAGAGTATTAACGATAAGATAAGTCTCCTTAAAGTATCTCATCATCTAGTATAAGGTCGCTAGAAGCGAATTATATACCGGTTGGCGCTCGCCATTTATATAAGATGAATAGAGTAACTCCAGTGTTTATGGCGTACCCACACCTTGCGCGGAGAGTTAAATAATTAGGGATCGTATCATCTTCTTATGCCGTTGCTTTTTAACAGTATTGAAGTTAAAATAGAAATACAGCACTGCTAGGTCAGGGGAACAGTAACTAGAGACCGCTTAGATAATTATAGAGCTAAGAATACTTTTGCCACATCCAGGGATTCTATATAACTAGAGAATCGATCCGGGAGTCATCTTCCAGTTAATAAAGACTTGGCTCTCGACGAACCAGGTTCCGGTGCCCACAAAGCGCTCCTTTAACGCTTTGTTATAATTTATTAATACGTCTAGGGGATTAAGCCATCGATGGATCTTCTCTTATCTATTATCTAGTAATTATCAGTAAGGCTCATTAAGAATAGAGCTTCTCTCAGACTAACTAATGCGTAATAGGGTAAATCTATTCGTGATTTCGCTACGTAGGTCTACCATGTCGTTTTTAATAGCCTTAGATAACTCGCTGTGAGTATTAACATATATAGGATTTAAAGGGAAACGATAACTTTCGTACAGATAATCGTTCTATTATGCAAGGATAAGAAGAGTCTTTTATCGTTCGATAGTATCGAGGAGTTCCTTAACCTCTTCCTTCTGAAATGGCTAAGTAATTGTCGTACTAACCTTCTTCCAACCTTTCGACGGCACTAGCTTTTTCTCTAAGCGCTTCAACGTCGTCTCGAATTGTTGAAGTAGTCCTTCTAGTATATAAAGCGAATGGAACGTTATTAACCAGGAATCGCCTTATTATGCTTTGTCTTGTAGGGTATACAGTATTCCCTTAATACCCTATAATTCGGAGAGAATCCTTTTGCGATCATCTAGGGCAGATCTTATAGTGTCGAGGTACTAGATGACGGTTCTAGTGAGCTGTAACACGGCGACAATACTAGCTGAGACGCTAAGCGGGTCCATAGCTTCAGGACGCTATATTATAGAATAAAAAGAACGCTTTCGAGAGCTAAGAGGGATCGGTTATTATCCTCTAAGATTAGTCGAACAACGGCGTCCCAAAGCAAGGTAAGATAGCGGTATAGATCTATTCTGGGTGTTTATACTATTAGGCTACTAGAATTCTAGAACTGAGCTAGATTTACTCGCAGTAACCTTAGTAAGAATGTAAGTACTTCCTTCTCGGAGACTAGCCCTACGTGTATCTTTTTCTCAGTTATATTTCTTATCATACCAAGGGGCTGTTTATATGGGCCTATTTGCTGGGCGTGGACGAGATAAAGCCTTTGCGATTCGGAGAGAGGGTACTAGAGGGGGAGACATCAGTCATAGACTTAGAGATAGCAGGCGGTGGCATAAGATATAAACTCCTTTTCTTATAGACGGAGGACGATCTAGATTAATAAAAGGTTAGTATAGGAGTTAGTGAGTATATGTTATAGGTCTCACCTAGGCTCTGAATAGGTTCTAGAAGGGTCGTCACTTATATCGATGCTATCTCAAACAGCCAAGGGTTACGCTTCCTATTTATAGTCGAGGCGGCCCTGTTATCCTCGTATGGTACTCTACCTTAACCACCTACATATAGCAGCCGAATCTGGGGAGGAAGACAAGCGGTGTAGGTGCCGACGAGTAAGCGGCACGATCCGTTATAGAGATAAGCTAAGGTCGATGGTCTTGCCAAAATATTAGAATAAATCCTAGTTAGAAAGGTGTAATGTGATAGATAAATATACTATTATAGATGGTCTAAATTTAGACGGAATTACTAACTTGTGAAGAGACACTTAATCTATAATTAGATTAATCTCCGTCGTCGGGCCGAGCCTAAAACATTACCCCACTCCTACAAGCTTAGCCATTTCTTTTATATTCTTATTATTTTCTCTATATTATTAAAAACGAATCACGAACGTATAGGAGCGTTGTATAAATTCTAATATTATACCTTAGTATATTTTTTTGAGGATTTTCAAGCTAGAGCGAAGACAGCCTAGCACGATTTCTAATATATTCGGAAAATCTTAGCTAGTTTCAATAGGCTCTAAGGTAGATTCAAGATCTCGATCTTACGATGCTAAGCTTAGAAGAAGGCGCGATAGATTAAGGGCGGTTTTTAGGTAGAAGAGAGGCACGAGCACTATATAAGATGGGCCCTAATTAGCATAGTCTACCGAAAGCTCCTAAGTATAATTACTAAAAGAATAATTAATTTAAGTTACTTACTTTTTAATAGAACACCTTCGGACCTTCACCGGCCCTAAAGCCTAAGACGCTACCGAAGAGTTCGATTAATAGCTAGGGTTCGACTCCCTTAAATTAAGGAGGGCATTTACTAATCGAACACGATCGTAGTAATAGTTTAGAAGCCACTAAAGATACGAAGCCGTCGGAAGATCTATAGGAACGCGTATATAGAGCCTTAGAACAACGGGAGCTAGATCTAGTAATAGAGTTTGCGTATCTTATAGATCCGACTATCGCCGAGTCTACGAAGCCTTCTCTAAGCCCTAAGATCATTAAGAATATCATTAGCTCGAAGTTATAAGACCGCGAAGCTAAGCAGATAATTATACACCTTCGAAATCGACTAATTAAGGTGCGGGAATAGGGTGAAAAGGTCGTCAAATTCATCCTTTAGTCCAACGAGATCGTTTCTTAAGCAGTTAGCGCTCAGCCATACGCGGCGTTAGCGTGGTCAGGAGTGTCCATTCTTCTTCCGGTAAGCTATACTCTAATATAGAGCTATGTTATCAGCTACTAAGTCGAATATAGCTGTTTTTAAGTTCCTCTCAACAGAGTCTTACCATGATTAAGGGCCTTAATACCATTTCCAACCTCCTACGACTATATAAGATAAAAGAGTCACTCTATCTACGCTCTATAGATATTTCTATTAATCCATTTACGCAGGCCGTCGAAGAGCTCTACGCCAATATCTTCGAGTACTAAGCCCGTGCCATCTATCATCTATACCTTCCTTCGCTTAAGCGAGGCGTTCGGGGCACATTTAAGCTAGATAATTAGGAAGGTATACTTAAAAAGGTTCAGACCTCTAACGACGCATATACGCGATACTCTATACTTTCCGATAAAAAGAAAGAAGAGGACCTCTACAACAAGTAAACCTCTCAGATATTATAATCAGTCGCTATTAATCAGAGAATTTTAGATATATTTAAGGCATCTCAAGCACGCATACAGTAAGATCGCCGAGATAACAGAGAGGCTAAGTTACTCGAGACTCTAGCATCAGATTATAAAAGCGACAAAGACCCGATCTTAATAAGAGTTCCTAGCACCTGCGAGTAGTTCTTCGAGGATGATAGATTCTTAAAGTAGCGGGACAGTTAGGATTCAAGACTTCTCTAGATTTCCGCCGGCCCTAGATGCGAAAAGTCTATCCTTTCGCGAGCCTTAGTTAATAAGAGGAGAGTCTATACAAATGCCATAGCCTCGACCGTCTACTATTTCTTCTTCAAGGATGGCTAAGAGCAACGCATTCTCGGTACTAACGCACTCAGTACTATCCTTTATTAGCTCTTTAAAAACATCGCGCTTTTGACCTATGCCCTTCCAAGTTACAAGAACTATAGAAACAAGTTACGAGACGCGTTCAGCGAACTATAGGATATTCTAGTTAGATTAGCCAGAGATTCGGAAGTAGGCGAGGTCATCTATATTCTAGATATATTAGACGAGTGCGAACAGAACGCAAGGAAACAATTAATAGCGAAGCTAGTTAACTTCTTTTCACGAATAGAACTACAAAAGAAATCTTCATTTATACTTAAGTTCCTCATTACTAGTCGTCCTTACGATCACGTAGAGTAGGAGTTCCAACGACTCTCTAGCGCGGGCACGTTCTTACACTTTAACGGGGATGATAAATCCTAGCGAATTAGCCAGGAGATTAACTTAGTGATTAATGCCAAAATACCGTCTATTACAGGGGATTTCAGTAAAAGAGATCGTCAACGCATCTTATAACGGTTAAAAAAGATGGACAATCGCACTTACCTTTAGCTATTTCTCACGATCGATATCATCGTAGGGTCTCAGAGTAATTTCCGTAAGGTGTCAAGCATAGAATCACTACTATCAGATCTACCGTTAGAGATCACTAACGTATACGAAAGGATTCTAAATAGAAGCTCAGATAAGATCCGAGCTCGCATCCTTCTTCAGCTTATTATGGCCGCGAGAAGGCCACTCAGCCTTAAAGAATGCAATGTTGCATTAACATTGGCAACTTAAGAAGGAGATTGCATATTATACAAGGCACTTGATCTATAGCCCTTACCAAGCTTTAAATCTACTATCCAAAATATTTGCGGCCTTTTCGTCAGCGTTCACGATAGAAAGATATCCTTAATCCATCAGACTGTAAGAGAATTTTTGATTAGGAGCACTAAGTAGCCTAACTTCCCACCAGATAAGTAGTAAGGGTGCTTAAATATTACAATAGCTTATAGTATAATTTCCTAGGTCTATCTCGACTACCTTAACCTTAACGACTTTGCTAGTATACCTCTAAGCCGGCTAAATCCAGATGATAATAGGCAACAAAGGAATCAACTCTATCTCTTAGAATATACAGCTCTTAACTAGGCCGTTCATTATACTTCTCAAGATAATAGAGGTGCTAAAGATTCACGAAAGGCTACCCAAAGGTTATATAATAAGGCATTATCACAACAAAGTTACTAGTTCCCAACCTATTATAAATCGAGCTATCTGGAATTCTCGGGATAGACCGAATTAGCGATAGCCTCTTTACTTAGACTTATATTCGTTATTAAAGACCTTTGTGCTGAAGGAGCCGAGGTTAATGCTTAGGGTGGAGACTTTAGCAACGCTCTATAGGCGGCGTTAGAAGGAGGTCACGATTAAGTGGTATAGATACTACTCGATAAGGGAGCCGAGGTTAACGCTTAAGGTGGATACTATAGCAACGCTCTACAGGCGGCGTTATATAGGGGTCACGATCAAGTGGTATAGATACTACTCGATAAGGGAGCCGAGATCAACGCTCAAGGTAGAAATGTGGCAACGCTCTATAGGCGGCGTTACTTAGAGGTCACGATTAGGTGGTATAGATACTACTCGATAAGGGAGCCGAGGTTAACGCTTAAGGTGGAAGCTATAGTAACGCTCTATAGGCGGCGTTATATAGTGGTCACGATTAAGTAGTATAGATACTACTCGATAACGGAGCCGAGGTTAACGCTTAAGGTAGACACTATAGCAACGCTCTATAGGCGGCGTTATATAGTGGTTACGATTAAGTAGTATAGATACTACTCGACAACGGAGCCGAGGTCAACGCTCAAGGTGGACACTATAGTAACGCTCTATAGGCGGCGTCACATGATGGTCACGATTAGGTGGTGCAGATGCTGCTGGACAAGGAAGCGGCTGCTTCGACTACATCAAGCTTAGCAGTCCTGATTTAACATAAGACGATTAAAAGAAAATAATAGCCTTAAATAATAAGGGCGCCAGGATTACAGTGTCGCTATATAAGCTACTAATTCCGCTCTCTTTTGGTATAGCACACGTACGGCTACTTAGACGAACGTTGATTCTGTAGCTAGCGAGATTGTTATATATCTAGCAATACCATTATACCTATAGTAGGCCAGCCCGAGCGGAGTAAGTTAGGTAGTCGGCCTAGGTGTAAGCTTAGGATCTATCCCATTATCTAATACCTCCTTTATCTAGTTCTATAGTAATTCTGGCGCTATAAGAGAAGTACGGTCTACCTAGGACTGCTTCTATAAAACGAAATATTAAGTGCGGGTCTTCTATATCCTTATATTATATCCCTCTCTCTTACTCACCTTTATCACCTACGTCTCGCTTAAGGTTAATTAAATTAAAAAGAACTTAGGTTAATCGTCTAAGTATTATATCTATCGGAAGATGTGTAGCTGTTAGTGTCTATTATATACGTAGTTTTGGTATTCTTTCTTAAGAAAGAAGCGACGAGATGTAGTAATTAGTAAAGGTATATTACTCTCGTCACTATAGCCGTCTACTTCCTCCTTTACTCCTACCTTTCTACCTTTACCTTTATCGTTCGCCGCCACCTCTTTACGATTTAATTTATCTTTCCTATCGTCTCATACTAAGGGACATAGCTAGGTGTATACGTAAAGCCGTTATTAAATATAAAAGCGCGTTCTTCTCATGAAGGGAGTAATATCTGGATCGAGATCTGTTAGTTTCGTAGTCATTATATTAGGGATTTGGGTTTTACCCAGCTCTGGGCCGGCTACGGAAGTCGGTACGATATTGCGTAAGCCCGTCCGGCTCTCTCTATTAATAAGGCTAGCTAGTCGAGGCGGAGAAGATATACGAGCGGGCGCTGCAGGGATACGAGGATGCCCTTGATTTAAATAATATAGAAAATTGTAGACTAGCTCTTAATATAATGTCGAATATAGGTAATCTCTACGTAAAGTAAGGAGAGCTTACTAAGGCTTAAGAGAGATACTCTAAGACGCTTCTTAAGATCTCGACTGGCGATCTTGCTATGGTGGTAGAGAAGATTAAGACCCTCCTTACCCGAATCAAGACGACGTACGTAGGCTTAAAACAACAGGCTATGGCAACGGTGGCTATGGAGCTACGTAAGCCGATATTTCGCCATATCATTGCGGAGGTTTCTCCGTATGCGATGCGGAGACTTCTGGAGTAATACGTGAGGATGCAAAGGGGCTTAGAAGAAGCCTGTACTGGTGTATTTACTGCGACTACGGGGCTCCCATGCGCTCACGAGATGAAGGCGAGAAAGGATGAGAATCCAGATGGATCAGGAGCTCTTACGATAGATGATATCCACCCTCATTGGCGGTTTGAGAAGCCTGCTTTTTACACGACTCGAGAACCTCTACGAGGTGTTGATGAGATACAGCAACCCAATGACCCTGTCCTAACCGTTCGAGAACCGGCTGTTGCGAGGCCAAAGGGACGACCTAATGGGCCTCGTGAGCTTCCGACTCGAGCAGAGTATGAAGCTGAGAGATCTACTCGACGTATTCCTTCTCAGTTCGAACAAGTGGATAGCTTGAACAGCACACCTCTCGGTACACCTCCGCAAATGCCTACAACACCCCAGACTCCTTCGACGGTACGTGCTACACTACCCGAGCGATGCAGAGCGAGAACAAGCTACGCTATCACAGCGAGCCAAGTAGAAGAGGAGGAGATCAGGGCAGAAGCAGATACGTGGTATCATGGCGAGCATATACGTCGCCAGCAAGAGCAGGATATACTACGACAGACGCGGATACAACACCTGGAGCAGCCACCTCGCCGTCGCGGTGGTGGTAGGGGTAGTAGAGATGGCAGAGGCAGAGGCAGAGGCAGAGGCGGAGCGACGGCGGCGACTACCCCTAGGGATGGAGCGAACGTCACTCCAGCACAGCTACATGGTATGACGATGTGGCAGCTCGATTAATAGCCAGGTACGATTATTCAAACCCAAAAACTGTGCGACGACTAATGCTCGATTAGGTCTAGCTCCCGAACAGCATACAGACTCGGAGAGACTGCCAAACGACTCCTTTTGCTCCGGTGGCTCAGCTGGAGGTTTTTCCGAAGCTCAGAAATTGCCCCGAAATTATTGATTTGCTCGGGCCTCGCTACTCAATCACCACACCACTTTTCGATATCCTGATTGCATGGGCTTCGAGCCCTATATCACTGCTGGCGACGACATCGATTTGGAGCTTCATAGCTAGCATATCGATGTCGTCGCCGCTTCTTGAGCAATCGGGCTCGGATTCGTGATTAGGCTCGGCATTCGTGATTTGGCTTAGCATGCGGTCGATTCTCTATGCTATAGATTCTTTCTGTACTTAATTGATTAATAAGCATACAAACATCTCATTGGTCAGTTCTTATCGGCGTGAGACCTTCGATAAATCATATATCGCATTGCTCATAGCCGTATGGTGGCCTTATTCTGTAGCAATTGCATGATTAAGGTGTGCGGCATTTACTCGCGCAGCCCCGGGAACTAACCCGATTTGGGGGGGTATACATGTATCAAAGTAGGGGGTGTACACCTATCCGGTCCCAATTTGTTTAGGCACTCCCACAATGCACCTTTCTATATCGCACCATCTCCGTTACCCCTTCCAGGCGACAGCGTTAGCCGAGAAAGTCCTCGTCCGGGCCTCCGGGAGCTTGTCGCCGCAGACCTGAACACGAACCCACAGGTCGTTGAAGCCGCCAAACGACACTACTTTCCAGAGGACAACGATTACCACAATCAACCTCCATGGAGGAAGACCGCTCCTCCCCACCGCCGCCTTCACCATATTCCGGTAGAAGGATTTCGACGCCGTCGTCACGGCATGGCAATCCACCCTCACCCTCGAGTTCCAGACCTGTTCTCAATGTCAGAAGTTTCCCAACCAATGACTGCATCCGGTAGCAAGTCTACTAACCCCGAGATCAACACACAAGAGCCTGGGAATTATAACTTGTCCCTTGGAAGGAGGTACTTGCAGCATTCTTCATGTAGTCAAGAGGTTCATTCATTCAGAATTACATGGGGCTGGTGCCTCTTGATAGTGTTCAGATTACAGTGACGTCCTCATTACCCGTTCCGTTCGGTCTACCGAAAAGCATATGAAGAGGAGGAGCCTCCCATTTCTACCTCCTCATATCTGGCAGCTCAAAACGTATCAACAACAAGCGGTATTGGAAATGGTACCCGCTGGAGGGTACGAGAAGTCAATCAACTCCACGCGGGGGCAGGCATTTGAGCAGCAAGCGCCTTCCATGGATATAAAGCAGCTCACTTAGGCCTGGGTCCCAGCAGCTATGAACCAAGGCTAAAGAGGCATCAACGTCCATTTTCAACGATTCGGCTCTCAGAAGTCAGGCATGGAAGTCGCCGCTGAAGGATTGCTGCCGGGCTTTCTGAGTCTCTCTCGGTGTAGACCCGAACGCTGGATGGCCGATAACACTAGATAAAGATAGAAGCATGATCGACAAATATAACACTCTCCAACAGCCTTCTTGCATACGGATTTATCGGGATTAGATAAAACGTCACTCGCTTTGATTTTGCGTGACTTTATGTTCCTGTCTATATCATTCGAACAAGGTTAAATACGATTAAAGGACGAATCAATGAATCAACGACGAATCAACGACAAATCAACGACGGATTAACGACGAATAATTAAAGACTAAAGAACAAGCTCAAATCAGTGATTCGTTTGTCATATAAAGGATATGTCTTATCTTATTGCTTGACTAAGTCGACCCAGATAGCAACTGAAACCTTCGACGACGGTTGCTCGAAATTTTTGGGGAGAGAACTCCGCGTTTTTCCCCTTTCTCTTTTTCTTCCGCTTCTTTCTTGCTAGGACTTCCTTTTCGATGCCCCGTGGGAGCTTCGACATTGCTAGTTGTTCCCCTGCTAGTGAAAAGGACGTAATCACCCTATTCTCTATTATCTATCGTGCCGCCGCTCTGATGCTCTTTATTTCGGTTAGCCTTTTCCGAGTATCGGTCGTGCCAGCTTCCGCGAAAAGCCCTTGTCGAGCCTCTCTAAAGTTGTAGGATAAATATTATAAGTATTATTTAGGATAAATATCAAAATATAGATAATATATATAGGTAATATATATAGGTAATGTCAGGAGCAAGCCAGGGTGATCATGGTGTCATGTAGACTAAGGATATAAAAGCTAAGGAAGCAAGAGCTATGTACATAAGATGCGCAATAAGTAGTCGGGTGAGGTGACGCCAGCCCGACTGGGAAGGCTTGCCGAGCACGAATACCTATGCAGTATGTAACACTCGTAACACTTACAACAGGTTCCAGACGCAGGTATTCAACGGTTTTGCAAAAAAGTGTATACAGCCCGCCAATAGATGATAGAAAGGCTAACTTCCGTGGGTAGTAGTTGCTAAGTCCTTTAAAATGAACAGTCGATGGTCAGAAGGAACACCGTGTGTTTGACTATTATTCTAGGACGGGGATTAGTACACATCACATCGTACTACATCCACATACTGGGGTTGCTGCATCCATATGGCAAGCTTACTGCATCCACATGTCAATCATTTGAACCTTATAGCGCTGCAGATCTTCGCTTATTGCACCAATGAGAGTATCGCCTGCCCGCAATGCGCACGTCTCAGACAATTAACGAAATCAGGATATTAGCCAAAACGGCCTCAGGCCGGAGAAACTCCAGGAGCTCGTTTGCTGCAGTCTTTCAGTTTGTATATTCTTTCCTATTTAGGCCTAGTGCCACAGCGCATGCAAGATACTGTCAAATGGAGCCTATAGGCCACCTAGGTCTATGACGTCCCTACTATAGCGAGCTGGCAAGCCAGCGCGACGGCGGAGAGGCCTCACCATCGCCGTCCCTGACGTCGCTGTCGTCGCTATTGAGGCCTAGCTTAAGGCTGTATTTGTCCTTCTACCCCTAGCTCCACCTCTGGCTTCACCCCTTAATGCTCCTCCACCCCTTCCGACCCCTAGCCTCAACACCAAAAGCTAGGATCGTCAAGGGGCTTTGACCCCGTGAAGGCTGGAGCAGATGACGCAGCAAGAGCTTTTAAATGACTATGGTTATACACTACGGCTTGGTTCCACGCGATTGCATTCCACGTCTTGATCATCTCGCTCGTTGATCGTCACGTACTATTCTTTGGATCATGAAATCGAGGGGAATCTTTTAAGATGGCTTACGTACACCAGGCCCCAATACTATGCACGCGCCCTCTAGTACGGACACCACCCCCTCTATCCTTGCTTCTCAACGCCATGCAGTCTTGCGTCATCTTCAAGACCCTTGAACAGATACCCAACCGGCTTCAGCAACCATCTCCGAAGGACATCTGAATCCAGCCGAATCCTTGACGCTCGTTGATCCTAATGCGCTTTTATTTATGTCAGCATACGATCCAGATCACGTATACGTAAGACCCACTGCTTCCGACAATAAGAGAGTGCCGCCATGCGCATTGCAAGCCGAGGAACCAGATCCCTTAGCTCACAGTCATCAAGGTTCGAACATGAGACCCAATGATCCTCTTCACATCCGCAAAGATAGGTTTTGATGATAGGAATTCATATACGAACCGAAAACACGTTAATATTTCGATTGGGATCAAAGTTGCGAAGTGTGGCCCGAAAGAGACAAGCGGCGCTGATCATTCTCGTTAGCACATACGCATTTTGTCCAAATTCCATCGGCTGAACTCGACGATTGCCAACCGATGGGTAAAGCAGCACGAATTCGCGGGATGTGACACCCTAGATGGCCAGACTGGATAAATTTGCGGAGTCTCACGTCTGGAGCCGTATCGCTAACCCAAAACCGAACGGCTAGACGGCCTTCGGTTAGTTCTGGGAATGACTTCCAAAAGCAAACTGTAAATGGAATAATTAAGCCTAATGCAAGAGATCGATCTGCGGCATGACGGGGAAGCACAACCCGGGGCTGACGTAAGGACACACCTACCGGTAGATCGACTTCCTGTTGGCATTGATGAAGCTGGATACTGCTACATACGCCTCGAATCAGGCAAATACCAACATACACTGGTGACCAAGGTCCTCCGCCTATATACTCGTGGGTAGTATGTACAGCGTTTCACAACCCAGCCAACCCACTTGAACTTTTTCTCTCCTGTCTCCCACAACTCCACTGCTGTCCGTTGAAAACTTCGTAAACAAATGGCAGAACCCAAATTAGTCAAGCAAATCGGGCAGATCGGAGATGACCCGGGTAGGTATGGTGCTGCGCCATGCCGACGGCCCTGAAAGGTCGTCTGGAGTCATCCAAGAGGAAATGGTGCTGGGATATCTCGAACTTTTGAGGGGCTGAAGGATGTCAGAGAAGTAGTCATGGGTGATGTATAAAGTCGTGACTGGTAAAAGAAAAACTGATTAGGGTGACGCGTAGAAATATTGAGATCGGAACGGCAGTAGTTTGTTCGATGCCGGTATTCCCCAGGAACGATTATATAAGCCTCATTACTGGCGGAAATCGTAACATAATTCGAAAATTGCCCATTCTTGTTTTGGCTGTCGGGCGGTCATGCACCCCATGATCCGTAGGACTCTTCTAGCACTCTCTGGGCTGGCAGTAGGAAGCCATTCGCTTCGACTTTTTCGACTGTCCACCAACTAGTCGCGGCCTCATTATATTGGTAGAAACCACCAAGAGCCGGGTAAGCTTGAGTGTTAGAGGAGAAAGGGTCAAGCGGTAGAAAGTGCCGCTCCTGGTATGCCGCAGGTGAGGGGGTATGATGTGATAGCTGCAGTGTGGATGCTAGTGCGGGTGGTAGATCGTCTTGATATTGAGACACTTCCCGTGACATTACAGTGTGGGGAACATGTTGCGGGATGCTACTAGCAAATGGATTCTGATGAACTGGAGTCGGAGCCATTTCACAATGAGTTTGTGGCCGGGGCTGATCTAGATGGATTTCATGGACCGTCAAGTCATCTAGAGTTTGCCATATTGTACTCTGTACAAGAACCTCATGATGTGGTGGGTATTGCATTTGTTCGTAAGACGAAACCTGGTATGGCTGCGACGTAAACAGCGGGTGAGACTGTGAGCTGGCAGACCTTGGTGATGACTGGGAGAGGCTTGTTGGACTTTCCTGGATCCCGTGTTGTGGACTCCATAGCCCGGCGTTGTCGTGATTTCTGAGCAGATATTGCTGAGACATGGGGTCACTTCTTAGTGATTGAGGCACGGATGTTGGAATAGCAATATTAGCTGGTATTGTATCGGACCTAGACAGTGAATATTCAGGGGTCTGCATACTACCGTCCGGGTATGGATCAGTCGAGGACCTTTGTGGCGTAGCCGAGGATATCCTTTCAAGTCTGATCTCCTGGGCTGATGCATCTGAATGCGGGATATTCGAGCTTTGGGGGTGGAGAGGCCGATGCGCGGTTTGGCCAGGTAATGGCCAGAGATTTCGGCTATACTCGCTCGGTGTGCGACCCAATTGCATATGCTTGGTGTCTTGATATAGACTTTGTGGCTCTTCTTTGATTTCATCGCTTTCATCCTCGACTTCATCATCGGACGCGTCTACATCCGAGTATTCAGCATCCTGATCCTCCTGGACAGGCTCAGCAGGATGCTCTTTTCGAACATGTTTTGTCATGGTCGTCTTCCTGCAAAAGCTAGACTTGATTTCAGCGAGAGCGCAGTAGCAAGGTTTAAGATGACGCTCACGCTTTCCTGCACCGCTGGTTCTTGCAGATGTAAGGCTTGTCATTCGTGTGAATGCGACGATGTCGAGCAAGGCTAGAAGACTGCGGACAATGTAAGCCTTGATCTATGATATCGGATTGTAACTGGACATGTCATACATCTGAGAAGCATTTACCGCAACCTTGAAACGGACATTTGTGCGGCTTGTCTCCAGTATGGGTTCGACGATGGACCGTCAGAGCGCTCTTCTGTATGAAAGTCTTGTTACAGGGTTTAAAATCACAGGCAAAGGGACGTTCGTTAGTATGCGAGCGATCATGACGTTGAAGATCGGATTTTCGCTTGAAACTCTGCATCCGAATGTGCCAGTTAGCATCGACTCCTGCTCGCAAGCCAATGGCGCGCAGGGTTTGTGATGAGAGCCAAGTCGCCTTGCCATAGAGCAAACTTGGTGCCTCTTGCACTTAAAGGGACGGGCAGCCATGTCAGCAGTAGAAACGGCGCCCCTTGCTGTAGTCTGCTTGACCGATTTATCTCCCATGCTGGCAGACCACAGCCAAAGCGATCGATGATGCCTCAGGATTGGCAATGCAAAGGCGAAAAGGGAGGTCGCTAGACCCAGCAGACGGCGGGGACGGCTGACGGTGAGGTCGGAAGAATAGGGAGCGATTGATTTAAAGTAGGAGGGTAAGGGGTGTGTAAGGTGTGAAACACGCTTTACCCCGTAAATCTCAGTTTTGGTGGAGACCAGATCGGGTAATTCTATGATTAGACCGGGCATGAGCTTTTGGTCGAGGCTTTCTCCAACACTATGAGATGATTGGTGTTGTGACGGTGAGACTAACGGTCTTCTAGTAGTACCAATGATAAGGTAGCAATTAGGGCTGACATCTTCGTCAGGTCACACTCAATGTTGCTTCGGTGGCTCTCATAGACTCATGCATACGCACAATAATCGCTACCATGGTTCGCATGAATGATCTGTGCGCTAAAGAAACAACGAAACATGACATCTCTGAGTTCCGAGGAACGGCGGCATTGAAATTAGAGTCTACCAAACTCTCATCCGAGCCATACGTACGCAATTCTTTGTTTGTGATGGCAGGTAATACTCCACTCGGTGATATATATTCGCAAGATTAGCTAGATCTCAGTCGTCCAGTCCTCTTTGAAGTTGGATGTGGAGATGTGGTGGAGAAGAAGGCAGTATGCACGAGGGCGACTTTAGATTAAAAGAGAAGTTGATCTTCGTCAATATTTCGAGTGGCGATTGAAAACGCAACATCGATCACGACCATGTGAATGTGGGGCCAATCGTAGTCTCAGGACGATGATCGAGGTCCCATTCTCTGAAAGAAGTCACAAAACTTGGAAAAAGTGTCTATTATTAGGATGAATTGTAATCCTGGTCCGTACCGAGAGTGTTCTAGGGCGATACTATGAAGACCGCAAATGAAGTTCAGACCGTGGCGAGTACGTATATGGTTATTTGCGCGGTCAGATGGAGGACATCGTTCCGTCTCAAATTACACTACTAGTACTCCTCCCATCTGCGGCTAATGTATGTGTTACGGTATTTGCCTTGAAACTTTTACTTGGAGATTCCCTTTCTGACTTTAGTGACTCATTCTAAATACGTTCGTTAAGTACGGCTTCAACCTCCTAACGTAGGCTGAAATCCTCCACCCCTCCTACTAGATATAGACTCGACAGGCTACTAATGTAAAGTAGAAATCAGGCGTAGAGACAACATTTAAAATTGCTAATTACTTGGAATTGAGGCGGACCTAGGAGCGGTAATTAATCGACAACCTTATCAAATCTAGGGGGCCCTTTGTAGCCAACGACGAGTGGGAGATCGCAACCGAGCTAATATAACTTATACGTTTCGTTCTATTTCGGACCTTTACTTTGAAACCCTCCGGAATCCTCTTAGGCACTGCCGTAGGGAAGTTTAGGCGCAGTATATTCGCAACCCTGTTAAGCGATCCATCGGAGCCGGCGCCGTGTCTGTGGGAGCATGTCGTTTTTGGCAAAGTCTCTCCTCTTCCTCTGTTAATAATGGAAGCTGAGTATCAGGGTGCAAATTATGATCTCTCCCATCTCTGTCGTGATTCGATGGTGCAGAGATTCGAAGGTGGTCTTGTCTACGAGCTTCAATAATAGCTGCGTCTTTGAACAAAACATCTCTCCCCATTAGGCACTATTTCAGCTCCGTCTCCGACTTGTTGGGGTGCGCCTTTAGCCACCAAAAGTATGTATGGTCTCCATTGGCGATTAGGATGTCGCGAACGCCTGCAACAATTTCGCCCTTCCTCCAACATTTCCAGTCTGACCTCGGTCAATTTTGCCCCACCCATTTCGCCCTTGCTCGTGTTTGGAAGTTCCTCCCCGGAAAGACATCATAAATTGTATACTTCTCCGTTCCATAGTTTACAAAGACCCGCAATCCGCTACCGTACCTCATCACTTGGACCACTTTTCTGCAAAAGCATCAGGTTTCTACAGACAACTCCTAAGAAATCAAATGGCGTAACAGAAAATGGCGCAACATTAGATGTAGAGCATTCTGGAAATGTTGTTAGCAAAATTGCGGTACCTCAGTACGTTGGAATGTGCTTCTCAACCCCCTGACGAAGCCTGCTGACGAGGCCCGCTGACTAACCCAAACCTTCTACGAAATTCTTTGTTCACATACCGTATATAAGTAGTATCATTTCTCTAGAATAGATAGGACAGCAGTCATAGACACGGTGTTCCTTCTGACCATCGACTGTTCATTTCAAAGCAGTACATTGCATGGCAAGTGGCAAATTACTGACGATGATTGTTTGCGAGGACCTTGCAGGTAATAACACACAATTTAGACACTCTGGGGTCTTGGCTTTCGGATCGGATACGAAAATAATTTGCCACGGATACTCTTATCAAGCACGCTTCTACGATAGGCAAAAGAGACATCCATGGAATAACTCTAAAGTCCGCCGATCGACTTATCCCTTATTCATTATGTATGGGAGTTCCGAGCCCGGACGAATGGAAGGTTCGAGACTGCTTTATACTAATCCCGGAGAATGTCTTTTTACTAATCGTTCATTGTAGACTACAATTACCAAGCTGATCCTTACATTCATTGGCCTACCAACAGGGATAAGTGGACCCCTGGAGTGGTACCTGATTCGACGATTCCCTCTAGCCAACGAGGAGTGAGAGAGTGTCGCTTGGACCTTTACGAACCCTTTCAATTGAATTTGCACGTCTCCATTAAGACCAGCGGTTGCGGAACAAGGATTCTTGAGGGGTAAGCGTCGCTGATCGAGTTTTTAGATGTGGATCGAAAGAGGCCCAAGCTCGTATCAAAACAAAGGACTAGGATCTTCACTTTAGGCGTGTTAAAAGAGTAGTAAAGATTGAAAGCTTTGAGATTTATCCCCAACCGTGGATCTGGCGGTGCAAATCGGGGATGGTAACACGTCGGTCGATGATGATGTATAAACCTATTCTCCACATATCTGGAAGAAGCTAATGCGACTGGAAAAGTGGAAATCTTCCTTAGCTCCGAACCGTCACAGCGAATTTTTATTACAACCCTTATAAATTGCGCTACTAGATTTATAGCTCCCTATAATAGCGTAGTATATCTATACTAGGAGGGTCGCCATCTCGAAGCGAGATTTATAACTTATTACTCTACGGCCAATTAGCCTATATCCTATTGCTCTACAGGCCCATATCCTATTACTCTATAGTTGTTGCTCCACGGCCAATTGGCCTATATCCTATTGCTCCGTGGCCATTCCTCCACGGCCAATTGGCCTATATCGCATTGCTTCACAGGCCCATATGCCATTGCTCCATAGCCATTGCTCCATAGCCAATTGGCATCTTTGTCGAGCGCTGGAACAATTTTTTGAAGCTATTTGATATACTATCAACTGTTAGGCTATATTAATACTTTCGAAGCTTACTAAATAATAAGACACCTTATTATTAGAGAGCAAGCTTTTTAAAGTAGAATGCTTAAGTTATAAGCGAATAATCTTACTAATTCCGGCGCCCATCGGGAGAGGTTAGATCTTAGGATACTAGAGGTGATAAATAATTCGAGGTTAGAACCGTCTAAGCAATGCCTACACGTGTGTACCCTAACTCGAGAATACGAGAGGAACGTATTCCCTTCGTTTACCGACTTAGGTTTAGCGTAAGTGCTAAGCCTTAGCGCGTGCTAAGAAGACGGTATATTCGGCGGGTTTAATCTTATCGCCCCCGGCTCGATCTATGTTTCTAGCGCGCTATATCTTCCTATTTCGCTATTTACTATTACTTTACTAGGATAAAGCTCCGTTATACGTAGGATTATAAATAATAAGAGTAAAGAAAGGCGAGCCTATAATGCGTAGATAATACGTTACTAGGGAGATTAGCGCCGTTCTTCTCTAACCGTACTTATATCTAAACCCTAATCTAGACTTACGAATAGGGGAGAAAGAGACCGTTACTAATATATTTATCTATAATTTCTATATAGAACCTATAGATCTTATAGCCTCGTTTTAGACTAGATTCTATATATTACCTCCTTTACCTTTTTCGCCCCGTTTATTAGGTACCGCTCTTATACGCCTATACCCCTTATCGTTCTTTTTATAGAAAGCCTCTCACCGATAGTTTATTTAGTTATCCTTTCTTATATTTTATTCGCGACTCTTATAGCGTTCTTTCCTCTAGGTTAGGCGTTCTATAACTTACTTCTAATATATTAGCTTCGTCGCTAGACCTATATCTTTAGCTTTAAACTTATTTTCGATCTCGCGCGGGTTATTTTAGTTACTCTAGATATCTTAGAGGTAATTCTATTATATAATAGTAAGCTAAAGCTTATTTAAGGTTCTCCGTAAGTAATATTAATTAGCTTAATAAATAGGAACACTAATTTAGCTAGTTTATAAAATCCTATTTTACTACTCTAATACGTACGTAATATTAGTAGAGGTATATCTTCTCTTTAGATAATATATTAAACGAATACTTATTATTAAATATAGGTTATCTATTTATAGTATATAATCGATAGACGCCTTAGCCTTCCTTAGCGTTACTTTAATATTACTTTCGCTATCGTTCTCTACCTTAGGTAGTTCCTATCTTTATTAAAGTAAGTTCGGGTAACTATCCTACTCGTATATACTAATCTATATTCTAGATAGCGTATAGAAGTAATCTAATTCTAGACTACCTCTATTATAACCTCTCTATATTTTCTTACCTTTAGCTTAGCTTACTTCTAGGTCCTATATACTCTTTAATACCCTCGAAAATAGGTATCTAGTATTCCTAGATAGTTCTCTAATTATTATATTATCTTCCTTTAGATATTAATACCTATAGTATTAGCGGGGGAGATAAGTTTAAATAAATATCTCCTCCTTTAGGTTAGTAAGAGTAGAACTAGTCTATAGACCGTAATTAATTCGGTATATAGATTTCGCTATTATATATTACTATATAGGTAGTAATACGTATTAATTTCGTCGTCGCTCTCGTACGTAGAAATAGTGCTCGACGAATACCGAATAGCGCCTTAGACGAGTCGGGGGTAAACGTTAATTTAATTACTAGCCGAAATTATAGGAGGCTATCTATATCTATATTAACGGAACCGTTAACTAGGAATATAGGCCTAAGAAGTAATTCTAAAACTAAAAGTATCCGTATAAGGGCGAGGGTCTAAAGTAATCCTAGTAAGTCTAGACTATACTAACTATTTTTTATTAAACCGAGCTACTTATCGTAGGCTCCGTTCTAGGCTAAGTTTATAGTTCCCCTTATACCTAAAAGGCTCTCTTATTCTAACTACCCTAAAGTACCTACTTCTACTTCCTACTTAACTAGGGGGCTAGCTCTCTAAGATAATCGACTTCACCCCCGACTTAATTTCTAAAGGAGAAGAACCTATATTAATACCTATATAGTTAGAGGTATAGTAGCCCTAAATAGTAAGCTACGTCGATCTTTATCGGCTAGAATATATTACGTAAAAGAAATCGGTCCCTATATTTATATAGATAGTAGGAAAAGAGGATAATACTATAGTATAGGTAAAGATTAAATATAAATTAAAGAACCGAGAAGGGATTAGCGAAGGGGCGTACTATATCGACGAGGATAATTTAGGAATAAGAGATCCGGAATTAGAAGTGCTACGTAAGATATATAAGAAGTATAAATAGTAAGAAGAGGAGAGAAAGGAAAGGCTACTTAAAGAAGGAAATATTAGTCGCGTAAAGGCGGAATAGTATTACTATTATAGAGTAACGACTAAGTTAGCCGAAGGAAATTACACCGAGCGTAACTACGGGTATAAGCGTTATCGCTAACGCTATAAGCTTAATATAAGGGGTTAGTAAACCGGCGCTAGGGACTAAGATTACTTATAGGTACCGATCGGGTTATATTTATCGCTAAGCTAGCGCCTCCTTACCTATTTATATATATATCTAAGAGCCGCTAAACCGCTCCTACTACTAGCCGTAACTATAGTTCGATATCTTCTATACTTAAGTACGGGAGAAAATCTATTACCGGAGTTCTTTACTTAGAAGTAATAGCATTTAGGATTTTAATATTACTATATAATTAACGGTCTATTTCCGTAATAATATCGGCCGACCGAGAGCTTTAAGGGTAGAAGATATTAAGTAGAGATTAGATAAGCTAATAAAAATAAAACCGCTACTTAAATCTTAATAAAGCTCTACTTCCTATAAATTATCTTAAAATCTTACTTTTACTCCCTAATACGGGCGCTTAAAGTACGAATAGGTTTCGGACTATAGAAACCCCTCCTAAATCTAATCCTAGTCGTATAAAAGCTTTCGATTAGAATAATTATCCGCTTTATATCTTATCCGGTCTATCGGTCTTTATTACCCCTTTTTAATTAGTATTTAGAAATATACGGAGTATTTACGGTTTTCGATTTTAAGAAGTATATAAATAGATTATTATCCCTTTCTCTCTTTCCTCTTTTATATTATTACTTTTCTAGAAATAAGCAAAAAAAACATATCTACCTTACTAAGTCTATACGTTAAAACTTCATTTCCACGATCCCCTCTCTATAATCTTACCTACTTCACTAGTAGTATAGATGTTACTCGAAGCGTTACTAAGTAGGGTAATATTACTAAGAAGCCTAAGATAGGAGATAAGGTTACTATTAAGTCTATAGGTAACCTCTAAGATAATAAAGTAGGGGAAAATAGACGCGTATAGTACGTAACCGAGTAGCTAGGTATAGGACGTAACCTACGACCTAAGGCGTCCGATACCTAAGCTATTTCGTATCTTAATTAGGAGTCTATATCTTAAGACTTAGCCGATATACTCCGAAGCCTTTAGAAAAGAACTTTAGCCTATATCTATCTACGTCTAATATTATTTAAGACTAAAAATAAAAAAAAACTAATTAGCCTTATATCTAGAGACTCCTAAAGAGAGGTAGCTCCTAAGTAATAATACTTTTATAGAGTTCTAGAGCCGCGCCGGCACTCTATATACTCGCGGCCTTAGTAGGATTTCTTTACCTATTATCGATCTCGGACCGCTAAGCCGGACTAGAAGTAAGATTAGTAGTATTACTAGGCCGTCGCTCTTCTTAAGAAACCTAAGGGCTATAGTAAAGTTCTTATAATCTACGACTATAATACGGATAATTCCTACGATTTCGACGCCCTCCGACTAAGATAATTATTACTTTAGGCTTAATATTAGATTATCGATATTACTAGAAAGTAGGGTAGATTAGATTCCGTCTAGGTTAGAAATGCCGGTTTAAAGCCCTAAAAGAAGTAGTATTATATCTTTAACACTACGTAGTAGATCTAGTAGTCGACTTTAAAGCTTACTATTCTATTTTAGGGTTATAATAATAAGCGCCTTCGTAATTTTTATTAAATTAAGCGTCGGTAATAAGGTATATCTTCTCGCGCCGTAATTATAGGAAGATCGCTAGAGATAAATTATAATCTTAGGAAAAACCTAGGATAAGTAGTATAACTACTAACTTCGCCTAAAAAGAAAGTTGGAACTAATATTATATTTTATTAAAGTTCCGATTAAGTTATTTCGACCGAAGTCCTAAGTTGAATTCAAAGGTCGTAGAAAACTGGATTACTTATCTAATGTAGTTTTTACCTATCGATTCTCCGGTGCATAGTAAGATATCACCCGGTCTGTTTAGTCTTCTGAAGTAGGTGCCTCTTAATAATAGAGTAGTAGCCCACTTCTATATAAGCCTAGAATAGGTATACGATAGCGCCTATAATCGGCTTACTTATTAGTAACCTTAGAAACCGGTTCGGAATCTCTATTCTTTCTAGAGCTTTATCTACGGCTAGGTTCTAGATTACCTTACTTACCTCGCGTATTATAATTACGCGAGAGAGCTCTATCGATATTAGGTACCTTACTATCGCGATATCCCCTAGGTTCGCCTAGGGAGGTAGAGGAAAGAGAGTCTTCTTTAGCGCCCTTATCTTACCGTGGAAGTTTATAGCTTTTCCCCCTATTCCGTCTTTTATCGCTAGAAATTAAGGGAGTTTCTTTAGCTTTTTATTTTTTTTTCGACCCTATCTAGCTACTCCCGTAGGTTTTAGAGATATTTTATAGATATCTTTTTAGAACGTAAGCGCTTTAGCTTTACAAATTGTTTATACCTTCGCGTATTCTACTTCTTTTAGTATTTCCTCTATATACTCGTCTCTTCCGTAGTAGTATTCTTTAAAGCGAGCTCTCGCCTCTTTTATAGTTTTAGTATAATTATAGTTCTAGTACGACTTAGCCTCTAAGCCTAGCTAGGCGATTAGGACGGTAATTTCGATAGTTTCTAGGAGCTTTAATATTAGTTTTCCTATATATTAGTTAATATCGGTAGGCTCTATTAGCGCCGGTTGTTACGATTTCAGGGTTTTAGTAGTAATAAACTAGTTTATTAAGAAGAATCTATAGAGAATTGTTAGGGAATAAACGTATAACGTTGTAATATAGGTGGAATGTATTATTGATTAAGCTATCTAGGAAGAAATGTTCTATATGCGAGCCGCCAAGTATACTAAGTATCCTTATCTTATTATCACGTAATTGATCCGTAACAAGAATCTATAATATAGCCGAGCTAAGTATGCGCTATCCCGATTAGGCCTAGTGCCGCGAAGCTCTTAATACTACTCTATAATATAACCGTAACACCGGTCTCCTAAGGGCTTGGTTTAGTAAACCGAGGCCTTTTTTAATATCTTTTTTTACCGTCTTATCCTTATTTTTCTTCTATATCTTCCTTATACGGATAAACGTTTCTTTCTAAGACTACTCTAGCTCCGTTATTACTAGCTAATAGTCTAATACGTTATAGAGGTCCTCTTTTACTCTATATAAACTAGCTACGCGGTGGACTCTTTTTATTAGAAACGTTAGGTCAATAGTACTCTAGAGTTCTCGGCTTCTCTACATAACAGTTCTTTTGAGCGTACTATAGCGGAGCTAACCCTACTAAGTATTAGACCCTACTAAGCCCTAGGCTTAGCCGTCCGATATATCTCGTTCCCCGAGACGCCTACATTCGAGATAGTATCGCATTTTCATCACGTTTATTTATTAGTTCATATATATAGCATTTTGGTATAGGGTTTCATTTATCTAATACGGAGCTTTATATTTAATTTATCGTATTCCCTATTACACTAATTAGCTTAGTACGATACTATACTACCCTCAAGCCCCTTTATCCCATCCCTTTACAGTACTAAGGCTTATTCCTCTCTTAGTAGTATAGTCTAGTAATTTATTGGGTATAGTATAAATATCTCCCGAAATTATTTTATAATAGGTAGTAGAGGTTAAAGTCCCCTACTATAATCTATTTTTCTTCTCTCTATAAGCCCACCCTAGGTCTAGTAGGATTAACGGTCTTTCGAGAAATTTTAGTATAGGGGTGGAAGGGTTATATACGTTATAAATCTATACTTTCTCGGTCGTAGCTTTCTCGCCTAGCCTAATATTAATCTCTAGGGAGTATAGGTCTTTACTAGTATAGATCTACCGTCCACTACTCTAACCCCAACTCTTTCGCCGCCTAGATACGGTATCGCCCGTGTAGGCATTCGACCTAGTAGCCGGCCGGAAAAACTAGCTCCAGATACCCGCCCTACGGATATTTCCTTAGTTACCGCGCTAAGACCCCCGAAAGCTCTTTAGCGGCATCGAGGGATCGCTAATTAATAACGGCTAGGATATAATTATACTCGTCCAGCCGTCGATAGTCCTTTCGAAAATCTATTTTTAATCTCTTGACGTTCTTACTATCGAGCCCCCTCGGCCGGCTCTATTAGAAATATAGCTACTTAAGCCGGATACGCGCGGTTCCCTTATACTTAATACGTTTTTCTACCTTAATTCTCGACTCTTTCTCCCGAATTTAAGTTCTCTATATCTCGATAAGTTTTACCTAGTAGACGATCGAAAAAAGGAGGGTATATAATATCTTAGGGTATAGAGAGCTCGTGAAATATAGGATATATATAGGGAGCTAGTTCTAGTAACCCCCCCTAAAAGCGTAGGACTACCCTCTAAATCTATCGCCCCCCCCTCTTCCTATACCTAATTTAGTTTTATCTAATCTATACTATAATAAGTAACTCGACTATTATAAGACTTATATCCTCTTTCGGTATCCTATTCTCTACTTAAACTTTACTTTCTAACCCGTAAACTATATTTAGTATACCTTATTATTCACTACGAAGCCGAAGATAAGTTCCTAGAATCCTAACCGTAATACCTAGTTTAGACTAGAAGGTCTAATAGGGCTAGAGTATTATACTTCGCTTCTAGAGCCTAAAGGACACGTTATAGAAGGTTAATAGGGGTTATAGGAGCGCTAGGTCCTAAAGAAAAATGCGCCGAAAAGAAAGAGATCCCCTTCTCCGTAGAAAACTAGGGTGGTAAGAAGGCCTAGGATTCGTTACTAGGGGATAATAGAGGGTTCGCCGTAGGAGAGCTTTTAGAAGATCTTTTAGCTTAAATTCGACCGCTTCGTAACCGTAGCCGTACGGAAAGAGCCCCTCCGTAAGTATATTATCGTAAAGAGTTTTTCGGAGCTAGATTCCTAGGAGGAGCTCCGGATGATCTATAGCATCCGGCACGACTATATCCTTACCGTCCTAGAGACCTTTCGTTTCGAAGGCTTATTCTACGTCGTCCTCGAGCGAATAGCTATTTCCCTTATATAGATCGTCGTATCTCCCCCCTATCCCGACGAGTAGGAACTAGCCGCTATACTAGGATAGGTAGGTTAGGCGGATATAAAGTCCCGAAGTATACGCTAACTATAATAGATACTTACCGGTCTCGTATACCTTACCTTATAAGAGCTAGAGTATAGGTCTTTAAGCTACTCGAATGTCCTACTTAGCGCCGAAGGAGACGTAAAGATCGGTATTTCTCTATTACTAGTTATATAGAACTTCGTTAATATAGAATAGTAGCGGATTAAGAATGCTATCGCTACGTCGCTCCCTTACGGAATATTTATATCTAAGACGTACGGGCACTAAGTAGAATTATAATAGAATTAATATAGAAATATATTAAAGAGGATAGAGTAGTAGGGATCGAGAACTTAGATCGCTAGCCCTCTAACTCCGCTACCGTCGAATTTCTATCGGCGACGACCTCTACTAGTTTAGCGAAGGAGCTAATAATAGTAAGTTAGGTATCTATCCGTGTAATTATAATCTAATATCTCTAGCACCGCTTACTCTAGTATAATTAGCGGAAAGACTAGCTTAAATAGATAGTGGATTAGGCCGGGGTATCCGCCTATAGACTTTATAAGTTAGCGCTATAGATAGATTCTATAGTTCTTATATTACGTTATTTCTATACTATAAACTTATTAGATTACCTTTCCTAACCTTCGTATACCCGTTCTATCACCCATTTCTAGATATTCTAAATTTAACCCTCCGCCAAAACTAGCTCCTCTATTTCTAGTTTACCTTTCCTTCCCCCCGCTCCCTTCGAAAATACTAGGGGGCCTCCTACTTTCTGCCTAACCCTAATATTTTATATTCTTCTACCTTCCCCTAGCTTCTCTCTCTCTTTACTATTTCCTTCGCTCCCCTTTTCTTTACTTTCTCCCTAAAGAACACTATCCGTCTCCCCTTTCTATATATCCCTTATAGACGTCCACTAGATCTACGCTACGGCCGCTAGCGGCTTCTTCCTAATCTTTATCCTCGTTAACCTCCTCTTACGGACGGTACGAGAAAGGATCGCTCTTTTCACGTCTAAGCATCTCTTTTATCCGTACTTCCTCTATCGCTATTAATTTCTAGGTCCGTAGACTCGAAGCGGTATCCTCGTCTAACTAATCTATATCGCCCTTAACGCATTTTATCTCGGCTTTAGAGTTTCTATACTATCGAAAGCTAGTCTCCGAGCGGGGAACCTATCGCTAGCTAATATAATCCCTCTCTTCGCCGGTCCTCACCTTAGCTTCTTAGCCGATATACTCGGCTTTCGTTTAGATACGTATCGCCGCGTTTACCGTTCGGTAGGTCTAATGTCGTTCGCACTATTACTATTCCATATCCTAATTATCGTCGTTCTTTATTCTCCCTAAAAGTACCGGAGTATCTCTATAGAATAATCGTACGTCCCCCGTCTCCGCTTACGCTATTTAGCACTAACTACGTATAGGCAGGATCGTTATTATATCTACTCGTACTACTCTCCCCTCCCCTTTTACGTAGACCTTCCTACGAAATTTTTCTTCGCACGTATTAAGTACTAGTCGTAGTTTCCGCCTACTCGACTTAGCTTCATCTACTATCGAACTCGCTATTTCCTCGTATATATATCTATATCTATATCTCCGCTAGGCTATTCTTCTCGACGTCGGTCGTCTAATACGTTAGCGTCCTATAGCGGAATAGGACCTTCCGCTACGGTCGCGCCCGAGCCCTCGTAACTTACGCCGAAGGCTTAGTTAAGATTAAGATTATACTTTCCCGGCCTTTAAAGGTTAAAGCCGGATAGTATATTAACTTATAGATTCCCTCCGTAAGCTTCTAGTCCTTCCTATAGAGCTATCCGTTCGTAGTAACCTCGTAGTTACTCGAGGAGTAAGATTAACTAGACCTCTTCGTAGAACCTCGCCGGGGACTAACTCGGGAACTCCTATACTACGCTTAAGCCCGCGAAAGGGGCGGGGCGTTCGGCTCTCGCTAGGTACTATTTAGCGGACCTTATAGAATTAGTACCCTAGTAGGCGAACGCGAGAGCGTTCTCCTAGTCGCTACCGGGTTTAGGATAACCGCGCTCCTACCGTATCTCTAGTAATTAATCTATAGTTATTAGACTCGAAAGGTGTGCACGCGTCGGATCCGTATAATCTAGTAGGTATAGCGTATTAGTAAGTATAACTAGGGGATAAATACGCTTTAATAGAAGGCTTACGAATAGTAGAAATTACTCTCGCGATATAGCCGTTGCTGAATAGCGCCTTAAAGGGCGATAATCTAGATAAAGTAGTATATAATCGGTGCTTTTATTAGCGTTACTAACCTATAATATAGATTCTCTCTATTTCTATCTTCTCGACCTATCTAAAAGAGTAGGAAGTCTCTTTTAGCCGCCGTAGTACCGTTTCCCGCGGCTTAGCGGACGTACCGGGGACTTTTCGAGCCGAAATAAGTAAAAGATATACCGAGGGCGCGAGCCGAGATATTAAAGCCGCGTAAGAGCCTAGGTATATACTAGAGGCGACGGGAAAGATACTAGTAATAGGTAAAGTCTTTAAGTATATTGCCTTTTATAACTAACCTTAAATAGTATCCGAGACTACTAAGTAGCGAGATAACCTACGAGATGTTATACGGGACAATTTAGATAACGGAGTAGAACTACTGGAATTAGAATATTAGCCTAAAGATGGATAAGCACGATGGCAGTAGATTAATAGCAAAAGCTAACTTAGAATTCCGAAGTATTTTCTGGTTTTTGGAAATAGACCCTAAGTGACCAATACTTTAGGTGGTCTAGGGTACTCGAGTAAGGGGAATCTCGGAGTCGAGGGGAACCGTAACTCGTCTCGAGACTAATAGTTCTCGAGTATAGCGCCAATAGGGGCTAGCTAAGCCCGGCTACTAATAACGCCTAATTATTAGCGCCGTAGGAGTATTTCTAGACGTATAATATCTTAAGACTAGTATCTTAGGACGACGAGTATCTTAAAATAGATAATATCTAGAGATATCTATCTAAAGATATATTAAGTCTAGAAATAATTATCTAAAGAAATTATTTATCTTAAGACACTCGTCTCTAGATATTATTCGTTATAAGATACTCGTCCGAAGACATCATTTATTTTAGGATACTTATCGTTCTAAGACTAGCGTCTTAAGATATTATACGTCTAGAAACACTCGTTTTAAGATAATACGCGTCTTGAGACTATATTAGGCAAGTTGCTATCGTATGTGTTGTGGTACTTCAGAAGCTATGTCGATGCGAATACTTAGAGCTAGTTGCAGATTCTTTAAGACTTGCGGACCCAGTTGCCCGTAAGTTATAGATTCTAGAAGGTTCTATCTCGAGCGCCTTATCCCTTTCCTTGAGTTGGGATGGCCAACGCTAATTACTAGTGTATCCGAGGCTATCTTACTTACTTAATTAGTTCGTTCTAGTCTTGGCAGAATTATTAGTCATCTGCAGATTAGTGTAGATCATGGAATGGACAAATCGAATCTTCAGAATTACTTCTAATACGCTAGTACTTAGCGTTGGCTATCCCGACTCAAGGAAAGGGATAGAGCACCCGAAGCTTGGTAAGCCATCGAAACGTCACCGGTACTTTGAATTACTTGTTTCACACCTGTTTCACTAGAAACGGTCCATTCGGTAGCTTTATTAATGATCGTAATAAGAACTGCGGGGCAAGAGAAACGCTTTGCATTATAAATTAACTAAGTGTTTTTATTTTACACGCCTTCTAGCTATGCTATAATTTAATCTTCGTGTCGCTAATGAATATTACTTAAAGCCCTTATTAGATCGACTATAAACTCTCTACCCTCCCGAGCGGCCTTCTAAAGAGCTTAGGTAAGATGCGGAACCCGTGAATATAACTTCGCTACTTCTATAATAATAATTTGTCTTACCTCCTCCTTATTAGTAGCATATATTTCTAGAATACGATCGAAAAGCTCGATACTTAACTAGGAGTGTAGCTGAGACCTTAGGTGTTTTATAGCGAGTGCTTCTAAGTCGTCTATTCGAAGATAACGTGTAATAAGAGCTACGCTTAAGTATTTAAGTAACTCTAGTTCGTCTTCTCGGGAGTACTTTTAATACCCTGCGAAGCTTTTGAACTTAAAGATATACCTATATTATTTAGAACTTTCGTAGGCGATATAGAATATCTTCCCCTATATATAGATTAGAAGACCCTCTAATGCGAATGTGCGCTATAACCGTTAGAAAGTAATTATAGATTAGTCCCTAGGTATTCGATAAGGACGTTATATAAGAGAGGACTTTAATATACTAGAATTAATCGGTAAGTAGGAAATTCTATTCCGGTCGTCCTAAGGAGGATTACGATAACGGAGTAACTAGAGCTATTAAAAAAGCTTTAAGTAGTCAGCTTAGACTATATATAGATTAGAGTTACCTAGAGGTAGCACACCTAGCGAGCGTAACCGAAGCCTCTCTGGAAATCTTATCTAGATTCTTGCTTTTAGGAATTTGGATCGAAGCAGCTACCCTTTTCTACGACGGAGTGAGAAGGCGATGGAAGAATATCAATGCTCTTTCGAACCTCGTCCTCCATTTATGCTAGCCTTCAACTCCAACTTTGCCGCAGTTCCTGGCCTCCAATTTCGCAACAGAGCCCCATTTCTGGTTTCCACCTACGGCGCTGTATTTCCTGGCCCCCCATTTTTGGCTGCTTAAGCTCCATTTCTCATTCTCACCCTCGGGCGCTGTAGTTGGTCCCTCCCCATAATAGACCTCGGACCCTGCGAAGACTTACGGACCTAATTACTCGCAAGTTATAGCTAAGCCAGGCACATTCTAGAGACTTCCATCATCCCGCGAAATTAAAATAGCCATCAACTAATTATAATACTATTAGAGGAGTACATTTAATTAAATCCAAACTAGCTATTTATTAATTCTGGCTCCCCTACTAGAGTGCATACTATAGCTCTCTCTATAGCGTTTACTGTCCTCTATATACTAGAGATATTAGTTTAGGGTTAGAGTTAGGGTCGCTTCTGCGTAAAGCAAGCAGCTTTATAGTCGTTTTACTTACTAAAATACTAAGCTTAAAATAGAAATTAGCTAGGAAGGTTAGGGCGGGAAGGACCTTATCAAAGATCGGGTGTAGGCGTCGTTAGGTTCTACGAGCTCGACGAGACTAGTAAAAAAGTATCTAGACACGCTAATCAGCACGAGCAAAATTAATATTTTCTAATTACGTCCTAGGTTAGTAATATAAGGGATTTATATACTAACTTTTTCTAAAGTATAAGATATCAGAATTTAGATACCGAGTGCGTTAAGATTATCGATTAAGTCCTAATTCGTAACGTCTTAGCGATAAGGACGCATAGTCGGAATAGTTAAATTAAGAGGAGGGTTTTCGTTATAACGCTCTACGGAGCTATTAGATATTTATACTCCCCACATTTCGCCTATTCTTAAAGAAAAGATTACCCACCCCTTTAGATATCCTCCGTACTTTAATATCCTACTATTACTCGTTAAGGAACCCTATAAGCGATAAGATACTCCTCGAGGATACTCGCTTCTACCCTCGAAGGCACGTGTAAACTTAAACACTTCCGGATCTTATCTACGTAAAAGATATATAATCCCGTAAGCTCGGATACGTTAATCTTAAATACTTTATATAGTCTACCGTTATAACTTATACTCTAGTCTAGAGCCTAATTTTCTGTGTATCGCTTATTTATAAAGAGGGAGATGAAAATACTTAGGTAAGCCGGTCTCTAGTAGAGATAATCTTCTACTATATTACTAAAGTTAATAAATATATCGTCCTACTCGGTGTAAAATGTTTCGGTATCCCTCGTAGTAAGGCCGGAAAAGGGGCGGTAGATTATTATATAACTGTTATACTAGACACGGTAGAGCTTAGCTATCGGTAGTTCTCTAGGGTCTAGCTTAAAGAAATCTATCGTTTAGCTTCCTCGGTGCTACCGCTACTAGTCTTAGATACCCCTAAATTTTAGTTTAGTTAAAGTAAAGGGCATAGGGGTTATAAGAAACGAGGAGGACTCTAGAAATAGAGTATCGATTTGTTATAATACGCGTAGTAATTAGTAGATAGGTGGATGCGCCTATCTTTCTTTGCTTAGTAAATTAGGCTCGTGAAGACCTACAAATACATCTATGAAGTCTACTTAGTAGTGTTAATAATTAGTAATTTTAGCTAGTGCGCTGCTGCCTAGAATAAGTGACGTATGCCAAGCCTTAACACCCCACATATTTTTAGGACGGTAATACGTATATATCACATCGTGCTACATCTACATACCTAGTTACTACATCCACATGTCGATCATCTAAACCCAAATAGGTATAGCGCTGCAGATCATCGCTTATTGCACCAAAAGGAATATCGCCTGCCCGCACATCCTACTTTTCGGTTTTGCGTACAAAGTCAAACCAGTTAAAGCACTACCCCAGCACCAGTAACGATGAATCTAGAACCTCCCCCGGATGAGCTCTCAGCTGGTTCCCTAGATGAGCTTATCGTTCTTATATAAACGTATGCTTAGGAACAGGGCTACGCCGTAACTAAGTAGCGTATAATTAAGAACCGAAGTAAGACGGAAGATATTAAGGCTTACCTCTAATACGACCGTTCTAGAAAGCCTAGGGCTCGTCGCTCTATAGGAGTACGTACCTATAGAGCTTCTCGTCTATATGACTATAAATTCTAGTATATAGCTAAATAGAAGGATGAGATTTAGACTCTATACACGAAGACCCCTAAATATAACTATAAGGCTTCTAAGCCTATGTCACACCTGTCCTACCGAAAGGCTATTTTAACGGATAAGGTTAAAGAAACGGTTAGGGACCTTATAAGAACTAGCTCTATACTAGCTTAGATCCTCTCTACTTTACGTCTTAACGAGACCGAGAATATATCTATCTTCAAACATTAGGATATCTATAATACTAAGGCCGCTATTCGAGTAAAGAACCTAGGATCTAAGACACCTATTTAAGCTCTCGCAGCGAAGCTATATAGACGAGATAATTAGTTTATTCGGCTCCTAACTAGCGAATTAACGCAACGGCTTAAAATATTATTTTTTGCTAGGAAGTTATCTATAAAAATCCTACGGCTTCATTATAAGGTGCTTATTATAGACGTAACGTATAAGACTAATCGGTATAAGCTTCCTCTTTTTATTATTACCGGTATTACCTATCTTAATACGACGTTCTACGTAGGCTTTATATTTATAGATAGAGAATTAATAGAGCGCTACTAATAGGTGATAGAATACTTAAATGAGCTATATAATTATATAGAACTCCCCTATCCTAACGGCATTCTTACGGATCACGATAAGCCTCTTATTATAGCTACTTCCGAAGCATTTCCTAGCTCTAAAATACTCCTATATATCTAGCACGTAAATAATAACGTTACTACTAATTATAAGAAGCTTTTCCTATTCGATAACGACTAGGAGGCCTTTTCGGAGGACTAGAAGAAGGTGATATATACTAGAACGGAAGAAGCATTCGATATCGCATAGGCCTACGTTTAATATTAGTAGAATAAATAATATAGCGATACGATCGAATACCTGACTAATTATATTATTCTATTTAAGGAGAAATTCGTTTATTATTAGACTAATTACTATTTACACTTCGGTAATTACGCTACGTTACGAGGTGAAAAGGCTAATTAGCTAGTAAAGAACTAATTAGGAAAGACGTTAACTAGAGACCTTCTCTACGTAGTAGAAGCTCTAGAACTTCTTCTTATAAATTAATTTAAGGACTACGAAAATGCGTTCGAAGACGCTAAGCTCCGCTACCCTCGATACCTCGATATCCCGATATTTCGAGGCCTAAAGGGTGTGGTGACTCCATTCGCACTAGGAAAGATATACGTCTAATAGGAGATGCTAAAGCAAGAGGATATAAACGGGGTATTAAAGCCCTATATAGGAGTCTTTACTAAAACCCTAGGCCTTCTATGCGCTTATAAGATGAAGGAGCGAAGAGATAGTAGAGGTCCTAGTCGTCTAATAATTAAGGACGTCTATAAACACTAGCGGTTTAAGAAGCCTCCTAATCACATCATGATAGACGATAGCGATAGTGACGACGATGAGGCCAATGGATTTCATAACATACATAAGTATGAGGAGGAGGTTCAGGAGGATAATGAGGATATTATAGCTCGTGGGGGTCTAGCCTCACCACTCCGTCCTGATGTAACACCTGACCTTCCACCTATACCAGACTTCTTAGACATATTGGAGCTAGCTGTCTTAAAGACGAAAGGACGACCAAAAGGAGCAACAGCCAAAAAGGGACGACGTCATGAGGGCTCTACACAGCGAGAGCCTTCAGGATTTGAATACGCTACAACACGTGGTGGCTTTGGCAATTAAGCATCAAGGGGTGGAGCGAGGGGTAGAGCAGCCAGGGGTGGAGCGAGAGGTAGAGCCAGGGGTGGAGCAAGGGGTGGCTCAAGCCAGGCCTCAACAGCGACGACGGCGACGTCAGGGACGGCGACGGTGACAGAGACGGCGACGGTGAGGCCTCTCCGCCGTCGCGCTGGCTTGCCAGCTCGCTATAGTGGGGACGTCATGGACCTAGGTGGCCTATAGGCTCCATTTTGCATGGTATTACAGTATCTTGCATACGCTGTGGCACTAAGCCTAAATAGGAAAGAACATACAAACTGAAAGACTGCAGCAAACGAGCTCCTAGAGTTTCTCCGGCCTGAGGCCGTTTTGGCCGTTTTGGCCATTTGGCTGATTTCGTTAATTGTCTGAGACGTGCGCATTGCGGGCAGGCGATATTCCTATTGGTGCAATAAGCGATGATCTGCAGCGCTATACCTATTTGGGTTTAGATGATCGACATGTGAATGTAGTAACTAGGCATGTGGATGTAGTACGATGTGATGTGTACGTATTGCCGTCCCATATTTATGCTACATGCCAAGCATAATAGGGCTGAGGCTGATTCCCAATAGGAATGCTACGTAACATTGCGTCCCCGCCCGGTCCGTGCCGAATTCATTCATTATCATACAATCGTTCGTTCCCATCTAAACAGAATAATTCTCATCCTTCGCGTTAAACGTCTAACCGTTCTCGTTATGCCTCCCAAAAAACTAAAGCCGACTAAGAGGTGGTCTATATACCCATTACTCCATAATGACGTGTCCGACCTCCTTCGCGAGTATGACCTCTTCTTCCAATTTTACGAGAAAGACGATGGCGAAGGTTGCGTAAACGATTATAACACGAATATTATAGGCCGATTTACTTATCGCAATCGTTCATGTCTAGCCCGTGTCTAGACTAGCAAGTAAATAGCTATTACTATACGAAGATATTCCGACGAGCGGTATAATGTAAGAGTATATTATTAATCTTATAAGAATTATAAGACACCGATTAAACTAGAGTTAGATCATTTATATACAGAAAGAGTCGCTTATCGTATTAAAAAGTGGTGCGGAGTATAGATGGACGTTCCCCCTTCTCGGGTTAGAGTAAGGGTCCACATAGGAGCGATCTATATAAGGGGTGTAAATAGGGTTATTATAGTAGAATGGGACTAGGGCTTTAGCGAGCTAGTAGTAGTATCGAAATTTAAGTATCCTTAATCAATTAGGTCAATAATAGTGGTTTAGGAGAATTAGTAATTTAATGTATATTATACCTAGGCTCGTGGTAGTGATAAAGGTAATACATGATAATAACATTTAGCCTCGACACAGGTCAAGGCCGCGTAATTAATCGTTACTCGTTTATTGCGGTAGCTCTTTTCTTTTCTTTATATGGCTTATAAGCATCTCCTAGAGGACATCCCGTTCGGCCTTTAAGAATCGCTTTACGGATAAAATTCTCACTAACAGGGGGTCGCCACCTAAGTCTTTCGAAATCTCAGACGAAATAGATAAGATTCTATTAATTATCTATAAATCCGCCAATTGCGTTGCATTCAATGCATTTTATCCACCCAAAAGATTGCGTTCGGCTCCAATTATTCGTGCCATAGCCTTAATAAGGGGAAGATGGTAAATTTCGTGCTTCGTATATTATGCTGAATTACTTACATCCGCCTCCTTACTATTTAAAGGCGATTGAGTGCTTCTACACGTTAACGCGCGATCCGCGGAAGGATCTATGAAGTTGGCGCTGGGTCACGATTCGCATTTTAGTCAACTCTCAGTAGTGGACATTTGCCCGTGGTATAGTGGCTCTATGCCTCATATTCCTGCTATTTCATCCCGGGAACAGCGATATTCATATATTCCCGTTTCAGTGTCATGGACGCAGCATACTTTGTGACGGTAGCGAGGCTTTTTCTTATGATGGACAGCCTCTGCTTATGCACTCAACTTCCGTGCGATTTCCGCAAGAGAGTAATAGCTCCGAGGGCATTAGTAGGTAGTCCATATAATTATAGAGCTCATGGTTTGCTTCACAGGTGGGCATTGCTGCGTGCGTGTCGCAGATGACGGTGTTGATTAAGAGTCCTGGCCTTTAATCAACGGGGGAGGAGCGCCAGCCGCGGGGCCACAAGTTCGAGTGCCCGTATGCCTAATAAGAGTGAGCCGCCTTGCCAAGAGCAGTCTCGGAATATTAGAAAGTCGTTCCGAGACCCCTAAGCCAAGGGGTGACCTCCTATAGGGACCGCTTGAGCGAACCTTATTAAGTCAACTCACAGGTCATGCCGGATTCTTTTCGTATCGATTATTAATCGTGAATATATCCTATAGAAACGGGAGATATATTCTGCTTCCCCTCGGTGTCGACTCCCCTTCCCTCTTTACACGCCTCTAGTCGTCCTTTTCCGAGCGGTTAGCCAGTCATCCGGATTAATAGGCCTTTAAGAGAAGATCTCGATTTAGTCTTAAGAGGTCCAGATAGACCGATAACAAGGCAGGCGTTTAACGATTGCCTCTCGAGGGAGCCCGTGGATATCGTAGATTTCAACAGTAACGTCTAGCGTCGTAATAGACGGATGGTTTGCGCACTAATTCCACACTCGACATATCGAAGTATTTAGTGCTTCGCGCATCTTTTCTCGATCCGAGAATATTTCAGCCGTGTCGTTAATAGGCAGGCAGTGAAAGTAGTTAATAATACGGTTCGGAAGACTCTACGGGAGTTTCGGATATAGAGAATATCTAAATATAAGACACAGATTATAATTTTAAGCTTATACGAATATTTCCGACTCATCATCATCACCCTAGATTAAGTCCCCTTCAACACCCATCTCGAAAGATTGAGAGCATTAATAGTGAGTGGAGGAGAGGCGATTTAAAAGCATTTCAGCGCTCGTGGTTAGCGCGGACGTTCCCGCACGTTACGTAAGCCGGAGAGTTAGTTATTTAAAGAGTTCCGAATTCGAAAATGAGGGGTATATATACTTCAACTCCTTCACTTGGTATCGGGGATTATAGAAGGTCAAGACTATAGCCCTTTATATGAACCATCTATCCTATTTCTCTATTTCTTAGAACGTCTTAAAAACATCCCTCGGGCTAGCTAGGTGAAGTATAATATTTAGTTACTAGAGAGTGTGAGCGACTATTCGTATCGTATAGTTGTCCTTTATCTAATACTTAAGGTGCGCTATTAAAGGCCTATTAGCTAGTAACTCTAATTGACTAAGTATAGGCTCCTAGAATTAATAGGATAAAATGTGCAAAGATAGCGGCCATCCACGATATAGGGGAATCGATTATTAGAGACATCACCCCCTCTAACGGAATATCTAGAGGTAGTATTAATATATCCGCTAAACCACCACTCTACTCTAGAATTAAATCTAAGCCTTTCTAGAAAATAAATATCTTCGCGAACGGCTCGCCCTATATTTCCTTTTAGCCCTTAATCGACTAATAAATCCGACATTCGCCACCGATCTATAAAGTCTCTAGTAAGAGTACGAAGAGCGTAAGATAATAGAGGCTTAACTTATCCGCGATATTAATATATACGAGCGTCTATTATAGGCTAATAAATATAAGGTACGATCTCGCAGAGAGAAAGATCTTAGAGACTTTTTCTTAGGGTGGGAGGAAATAATTACTATACCCGAAATTAGAAGGTGGACAGAATCTCTAGTGCTTAAGAGATAGGCTTTTTAGTCCGGTAGGAAAGCTAGTACCCTAATTATCTTCGTGCTTAATAATTAACCTTATATTAGTATCTATCCGTTATCCTAATTAGATCACAGGTGGCTCTAGGGTTAGAAAGGGGACTTAGTGCGCTCGATTAGCCTAAGATCTCGATTTTTAGCATTTATCTATTAGGGATCTCTTACGTGAAGAAATCGACCGGCTAGGCTCTCCGTTCGCGACATTTATACGTAAAAGTATATAGAGCTCCGTTATTATCCCTACGTAATTAACGGTTAGTTTATTAAAGGCTAAGATAGACGCGTCAAACCCTTATAGCGAGAGAAGGTTCCTAATTAATAGATATCCGAGAAGTATAGATTAGGCGCTGACGTTCGAAGAGGAGGTACGTCAGATGTTTTATACCCGTCTATCGTTATAGCTACTAATTTTTTACTAATACTACGCGCTAGATCTAGGATCGGAACTCCGTGATCTGTTTAGACTATTCGGATGATAAGATATTACGGCGGCTTAGCAAGCGCGCAGAGTCTTCGGGACGAATCGACGATAACCTAGAGGTATTTAAGAAGAGACTCGATACCTACTAAAAGGAAAGCATACCTATTATGGATTACCTTCGGGAAAGGGGCTCCGACAAAATGGTATGCCTTCGCTATAATTTTCTATGGGCGCTTACTAAATAGATATTACAGATCGATTGTTATTAGTCTCCGGATGACGTCTATGCCTCACTTAAGCCAATAGTAGAGAATTTCATTTATTTAGCAGAAGCTGGTTCGTGAGGAGCACTGCTATTAGAGAATAAAGGAGATTAATCTGTCACGCGTTTAGAGAGTGTTTTGAATTGAATAGTACGATGATAAAGCGCAATATCCTTGCTTAAGGGCTTGGCGGTAACACCCTAATAACCGGCGTGATAACACCGCCTAACCCCCCCGAATATCCGTAAGATATTAATTGATCCATTCTATATTTTACTATCTATAATCGCAAGGCCGAGCAACGTAAGGCTAGTGGGCCGAAACCCTAATAACTAAGTATTTACTTGTCTCGAGAATGCTCTTACCTTAGTACCTCAGACGTGCATGCCAAGCCCGCTAATAATTAGCGCCCGCCGCCAAACCTATTCTAGGTTAGCGTGTGATAACTACTAACTTCGCGTTTGCACGTCTAAGTATAAAAGTCTAGATTATAGTTAGATCCTCGTTAAAGTTAGAAAATTACGTCGCGTCGGTACCGCTTTACCGAATAGGGTAATTATACGAATAGCACTTAATATAATTATTAGTATACGCGTAACGAATAGTTTATATAGCCGAAACGTAGGATTAGGCCTATAGTAAGTATAGAGGGATAGACGTATAGTAGGCTATAGCCGGGCGCGGTTTATATTATAAGTAGCTATTTAAGATAAATAGAGGGACTACTAGCGATATTATATTTAAGTTTTACACCGTAATAAAGTTATAGAAGCCTTTAGAGATATTATTCTATTAAGCCTATTATATCTAGATTATCTAGATTATTACTAGTAAAGCCGCGTAGCGCGG
>JAABUP010000827.1_pt1 | contig 66684 bp, 57 predicted proteins | sample 5559201 | NCBI WGS metagenome assembly JAABUP01 (sample SAMN10711887, study PRJNA513373) | rock metagenome | isolation source: Antarctica rocks | place: Antarctica
GCCTGCGCGCCGCCCTCGAACGCGAGGCCGCCGAAACTGTCGGAGCCACCTGCCATGATGACCTAGTCAGCGTGGCCTAACGATCAACGGACCGCCACCGAAGTTCCACGGAACTCGGGACATCCTCAGCCTTATGCACCGGCAGGCTCTCACCGGTGACCGTGGACTCATCGATGTCGCTCTCGCCGTCCTCGACCACCCCGTCGGCGGCGATCTTCGAACCGGGGCGGACCAGCAGCAGATCGCCCACAACGACCTGGTCGGTGGGTAGCTCCACCGGCTCGCCGTCACGCAGCACCAGCGCGACCGGGGGGGCCAGCTTCAGCAGCGCCCGGACGGCCTCGTTCGCGCCACCCCGTGCCCGCATCTCGAAGTAGTGACCGAGCAGGACGAACGAGGTCAGGATCGTCGCGGCTTCGTAAAACACATCGCCGCCGCCGGTGAAGGTGACCCCGACCGAGTACACCCAGCCGGCCCCGACGGCTACCGCGACCAGCACCATCATGTCCAACGTCCGGGCCCGCAACGCCCGAACGGCGCCGGCGAAGAACACCCACGCCGAGTAGAAGATCACCGGCAGGCTCAGGACCAACTGGAACACGTCGTCCCGCCACCCGAACGGCGCCGCGGCCATGAAACCGAGCACGTCCCGGCCGATCCGGGACCACAACGTGACCGCGACACCCAGCACCACCGCGACCAGGAACCTGTTGCGCATGTCGCGGACCATCCCGGCCATCGACATCTCGCCGTGGCCGCCGTGCCCCATCACCTCCGCTGGGCTGCCCATCCGGTCCGGCGCCGGGCCGCCCATGTCCGGGCCTGTCGGCATGTCGTGGTCCCGGTAAGCCGCCCGACCAGCGTCGTCAACCAGCCCGGTGGCTGTGCCGGCCCCGGCTGTCCTCGACTCGACGGACGGGCGCAGATGGTCCGGGACCGACTCCCCCCGGCAGTGGTAGCCGCAGTCCCTGACCCAGCCCGCGAGATCCCCGACCGTCGTACGGGCCGGGTCGTAGGTCACCGTGGCGGTCTGCGCCACCGGGTTCGCTGCCACGGCGAGCACACCCGGCTGACGACCGAGAACTGTTTCGACAGCGAGCTTCTCACTCGCCCACTGCAACCCGTCCAACTCCAGCACGGCACGTTGCTCATGACCGGCGAGTTGCGTGGACATTTTCAGCTCCTTGGTCGGTGCGACCGACGATTGCGCGACGTCACGCGCTGATCGACCCGGCGACCTCGCAAGGCCGCGTCGCTACCGGAGCGCGTCGGCGGCGACCCTGGGGTGAGCGAGTCCGTGGTAGCTGCCGGGGATCTCCCCGTCGATCCCCAGCGGCCCGTAGAACCGCGTGCATCGCGCCTCGGACCAAGCACTCCACCGTGAACACGACGTCCTCGGAGCCGGGGCATGGCTCCGCGGAAGCCCCCCGGACGACGCGCAGGAGGCAGCGCGCCCTGTTTCTGGAACACGAAGGCCGTGTGCCACACATCGCTCGGCGCAGGCCGACGGCATCCCGGGCGGCCTGGTCGGCGCCGACCGAGCGGGCCTCGGCGTCGCCAGGGCACATCATCTGATTCGACTGGCACGCCTCCTCCTGGAGGGTTGTGACCTCAGCGCTGCCCCGGCCTCGCGGACGCGGTACGGGTGCCACGGCTGAAACTCGTCTACTACACCACGTCGTACCATATCCGGCGAGCATGTCATCCGGACGGCTGCATACAGGCAACCTCGGACTCCCGAGGCCGCGCCCAGTACCGACGCGCGACCGCGACGCCGCGCTTGGCCCGGGCGAAGCGGACGCACCAGACGGCGAGACAAATGAAACCGGCGGCGAGGCTGACTCCGTGCACCGAGCCGGCTCGTCTGGAGCCAGCGGCGGCTCCGTGCTGGTTCGGGCCGATCATCGTGCGCGGTTCCCGGTGAGGGCCTCGCTGCCGTTGCGGCGACCGGGCTGTTGGTCCGGTCTCGGCGGGGGCGCAGTGCGCCGGTCCACGGTGCGGAGGTAGCCGCCGAGGGCTACGGCGAACACGACCAGCCAGCTCAGGCCGCGTCCCGGGAGGTAGTGACTGGCCAGGTGGCCGACGAACACCTCCTGCCACGGCTTGTGCGGGATGTTCTCCGGGATGACCAGGTCAGGGGCCGCCGCGTAGAAGTGCGCCAGCAGGACCCAGACCAGCGGGAACGGAACGGCGCGGCGGTGCCGCCAGGACCACCAGGCCATCAGGACCAGCGCGAGGGTTGCACCCGCGAAGAAGTGGACGTACCAGTGCCAGCTCGCCGCCTCCGCGGCGTACTTGCCGAGGAACCACACCTCGACCGCGACCGGGACGGCGATCCCGGCAGCCACCGCTGCGAGGTGGCCCGGCGTCCGGTCGCGATGCATGACGCCGGTGCTCACGTGTCGTCCACAGCGGTGAGCACCTCAGACATCCGGCGGTCCTGCCCGGGGTCCTCGGTGCGGTAGCGGACCGTCCCGTCGGCACCGACCACGGCGTAACCGACGGGATAGCCCCGGTCGCGAGGCGTGCGCATGAACAGCGCGCGGCTCACCGAACCGGTGGGGTCGGTGAGCAGCGACACCCCGGCGGGCGCCGCGGCCGGACTCCTGGCTGGTTGTACGACGACGACGTGAGCCCTGCGCAGGAGCTGGAGGCCTTCGTCGGCACCCAGGGCGTCGAGCAGCCTCGGTAGCCGGTCGGGGCGCGTGAAGAACACGACCGACCGGCTGCCCGCGGGACCCAGACCCGTCAGCGGGGGGGCCACGGATCGCGGCGTGTTCGCGTCGGCGAAGCCGGGCCGCTGGTGCGCCTGGTCCGGGTCGTCCAGCGGTGAGTAGCCAATTCGTACTGTCAGCAGCCCTGCACCCAGCACCGCCACGGAGACCAGCCAGACGGCAATGAGCCGAAGCGGCCGCCGGGCCGGGCGAGTCCTCGTCAGCACGTCATGCCCTCCCGGCCCGAGAGCGCCACGGCAGCCGCTGCCGGCCACGGGGGCCGCATCAGCGCGGCCAACAGGCTCATTGTGATCCACAGACCCCCTGTCAGCGGTTGTGCCGACGGTGCGTCCGCCACCGCCAGGCTGCCCCGGTCTGCCCCCAGGATCCAGGGCCGAAGGTCCTGAGCCAGCCAAGCCCGACGACGTCGCCGCTCAGGGCGTGGTTACGCGCGGGCGCCTTGCCGGTAGCTTCGGAGTGTCCTGTCCCGGATGCGTGGCACGACCTGCTCCGTCCACACCCTCATCGACGGACCCCTTCCGGTGCCCCGTCGAGGTGGCGACAGGGCGAAGGCCCCTACCCGCGAAGGCGTCGGTCTGCCACTGCGTTAGCGGTGCCCGGGACCGCCACCGTGTCAGGGGGCGGATCATGGAACCTCTAGGGGGTCAGACCATGGAGAGGCCGAGGGTCTGGATCGGCGTCGCCAGACCCGCGTCGGGCCCGGGTATGCGGGCGACACACCTTGTGTCGTACGGCGACGTACGCACCGAGCCCGGCCGTGAAGACTCCCCACCAGGCCGGCTCGGGAACCTTGAGTGGCCAGGACAGATCGGCTGCCAACACCACCCCGATGAGCGCGAGGCACACAGCTGCCTCGTGCCGGACACGACGCCCCGACGTGACGGCAGCGGCTCCGAGTAGAACGAATCCGGTCAGGTCCCCGACGACACCACGCGCGAGGTACGGCTGGCCCCAGGTGACGTACGCACCCCCCGAGACCACGGCTGCTGCCACGCTGGAGATCCATTCCGACCTGGACAGACCGGCGTCGCCGGTCAGCACGCCGGCCTAGGCAAGGCCCTGAGAGTCTCCACCATGATGTTCGCCTACCCCAGTTTGCTGCCACGACTCGTGGGTGCTTGGACACCCGAGGAGCCACAAGAGTCGAGCGGAAGTCGTACCCGAGTAATCAGCGTGGCAAGGGATGGTCACTACGATGGGAAGCGGCTCGCGTCCGGAGCACACGCCGAACGGCAGGCGCCCCGGCTGCCCCAGGACCCAGGGCTCCCGCACGATGCCCTCGTTCGCTGCCGCCCGGGCGACCGCTGACCGTTGCCGGCAGCGGGATGAGATGGGCACGGAGCAGGTCGTCAGGATGCTCCTCGAACGCGGATCCGGTCAGGGGCGTGGGGGTGCCCTTCGACGCCGACGGAGTATCCATAAGGTCGGTGCGTGAACCGGAACCACGCGCTTCTCTGCCCCACCCCGGAATGGGCTGAGCATCTGCGCACGCAGGTCCTCCCCCGGCTGCTCGATCGCACCCAGCTCGGCGGCCGCATGCTTGAGGTGGGGCCGGGCCCAGGCGCGGCGACGGAGTTCATGCGCCACCACGTCGAGCACCTCGTAGCGGTCGAGCTCGATCAGGAAGCCGTCGAAGAACTCCGCGTGAGGTTCGCCGGGAGCGGCGTCGAAGTAGTCCACGGCGACGCCACGGCCATCCCCTTCCCCGATGAGTCCTTCGACTCCGCAGGGTGCTTCACCATGCTCCACCACGTTCCGACCGCCGAGTTGCAGAACAAGCTGCTGTCCGAAGTGCGGCGCGTACTGCGTCCCGGGGGGGTTCTGATCGCCTCGGACAGCCTTCCCAGCAACAGCCTTCACCACTTCCACGAGGCGGACGTCTACAACCCGATGGACCCCGCGAGCCTGTTCCCGCGACTGCAGACCCTGGGCTACGAGCGCATCACCGTCAGCGACGACCCCACGCTGACCTTCACGGCGCACAAACGAGGATGACGCCGACGCGGCGTCGGGTGTCCGCGCGTCCCCGAAGCGGGCAGGCGAGAACAACCCGCCCGTGTCGGGGACGGGACATCCCGCGCACCGTCAGTCGTCGTGCACCTGCCGGTGGCCGGGCCAGGGCCTCCGGGCCCGGGCCGTGCGCCCGTCCTGCCGGATTGGAACGGACCCGATAAAGCCCGAACGGACACCGGGGCATCAGGTCGGCACGGCCGTCGTGGCGCCGACGGCACTCAGGACCACCGGCATGGCGCGGGCGCCGCTCAGGTCGAACTCGTTCCGCAGGACCTCGGTCGCCTGGTGCGCCGGCTCGTCCCGCGGCAGCGCGCGGTCGTCGAACAGCCCGAACTGGATGGGTCGGAACGGGGAGCCGAGCAGGGGCAGGACGACGACGGCGGCGACGCCGAACGACACGGGCCGGCGCATGACCATGACAGGGAGCCGGTGCCAGAAGCTTCCTTCCCGGCCGGGGCGGCGCCCGTGGTCGGCCCGCCGGCGGGTCACGACCGCGAGGACGTTCAGGGCGTTGACCCAGGCCCCGAGCAGGCGCAGGAGCGCGGGCAGGACCTCCACGACTTCCAGGACGGCGAGGAGCACGACCGCGACGCCGGCGTAGGCGAAGGACCGTAGGAAGAACAGGGGGAAGACTAGCAACGCGGCCAGCGAGAGAGCGACCGTGACCCCGAGAACAGCACGGTGCGTCCGCCGTGTGGACGGTGGCCTTCACCGCCTCCGGGACGTCGCCCCGCGCGTCCGAGTTCTCCCTGAACCGGGTGAGGATGAACAGGCTGTAGTCGATGGCGAGGCCGAGGCCGTCCGCCGTCATGATGTTCATCAAGTAGACCGACACCGGGGTGACGGCCGCGATCGCGCGGAGGACGGCCAGCGTCGTGACCACCGACAGACCGGCAATGACGAGAGGGAGCGCCGCGGCGATCGCGCTGCCGGACACGAGCACGAGCAGGACCAGGGTGATGGGCGCGGCCATGAACTCGGCCTTCTGCAGGTCGGCCTCGGTGCGAGGCCGACCTCGGCCTGGACCTGGGCGGGGCCAGCGGCCTGGATGCGCAGCGGACCGGCCAGTCCGCGGAGCGTGGGCACGAGCGTCCCTGCCCGGACGGCCGCCTGTTCCTCGTCGCCGGCGAGGGCCTCGCGGCCGTTCCGGGACCGGAGGGTCGCAGGGCGCCCTACGGTCCAGTACGACTCGACCGCCAGGACGCCGGGTTGCCCGGCGGCGGCCTGCGTGAGCCGCCGTCCCGCATCAGCGACCCCGGCGGAGTCCACCGGTTGGTCCGACCCGGCGACGAGGATCAGGTTGGGTCTCGCCGACGGCGAAGTCCCGGACCAGGGCGGCGGTAGCCGCGGTCGACTCCGCGGACGGGTCGTCGAACCCGCCGTGGGAGAGCTTGCTCTGAACCCCTCCGCCGAAGACCCCGGCGACGGCTGCGACGACCAGCGCCACGACCACGACGGCTAGGTGCCGGCGCACGACGACCCTGCCGATCCGGTCGAGCATCGCTACTCCTCCTCGACGGGCGACGTGGGTCGACGGCCCGTCTGGTGACGACTGCCGCCGTGCCGTGCCGGGACGGCGTGCAGGTCCAGCGACCCAAACCGACGGTCTGCGTCCCCGCCAGCAGCCGGCCGCGAAGCTCCACGCGGCGGATCTTCCAGGTCACCGTCCGAGTGAGTCCTGCCATTCCAGGTGGACGGGGGCGGCCATCGACGGGAGCTCCGTGATCGCCCGGTCCCAGTCGGCAGGGTCGCCCCTGGCCGAGACGCCATCCGCGGGCACCTTGCAAGGAGCGGTTGGCCAGGGTTGCAGGGCGAGACAGGCTCAGGCATTGCCCGACGGTGCGCAGGAACCCGCGGTGAGCCCGGGACGGTCCCGCCACTGTGAACCACCAATTGGCTGTGCGGCAGGAACTGACCCATCACGCACCTCACCTACTGGGCGCTACACCCCGACGAGGGCCACCACGACGCATGTCGCCTCCCCCAGACTGCCCATGCCTTACAGCGGACTGTCCAGGCATGAAGTCGCTCCGGCGGCCGTCCAGTAGCGGTTGATCCCCGCCCCGCGGGCGTCGAGCCGGTTGGCCGTCGTGAGGACCAGCGCGTACGCCCCGGCCCGGTCGCCCCGCCCGATCAGGGACGTGAGCTTCGCGGCTGCTTCCGTCCCGTCCGCGAGTTGCTCGCGCTCCGGGGCCAGTACCTGGCTGGACCAGGCGCCACGGCCGTCGGCTGGCGCCTTGAGCGCTTCGAGAGCGGTCAGGCCGTGTTCCTGCGCGGGGAGCTGCGCCTGGAGGAAGGACAGGAACGCGGCCGGCTCGGTTGGGCGCGCCCCCGCGTACGGATGCCCGGCCTGGCGGCAAATCGCGTCCGCGCGCTGCACGAGCTGAGCCGCCGTCAAGGGGGCCGGCGTCCCGGCGCAACCCCCCGCCAGCACACTGCCGAACACCGCTGCGCACAGCCCCTGACGCCGCACGACCGACTCCAATCCTCGTCCGGGCGTCGAGCGGCACCCGCAATGACTACTACAGCATGTCGTACGGTCGCGATACGGGATCAGCGGGGCACTCGCCTTGTTCAAGGAAGCCACCGAACAACACCGCTCTGCGCGGAAGACGAACAACTGGGCCCGGCGGCCCTTGTTCCTGACCGGCCCCGCGCCGACAGCGCGAAAGCCGCCGACAGTCGCACTACGCTGCCTGCGGGAGGACAGATGGGAAGCTTCGGGGAGCTCGAGGCGGCGGTAATGGCCAGGCTGTGGGCCGACGACGCACCCCAGTCGGTGCGGACCGTCCTGCTCGCCCTCCAGCAGGACCGCCCGTTGGCGTACACGACGGTCATGACGGTCATGGAGCGGCTGTTCCGCAAGGGCCTGCTTCAGCGCACGGAGGACAGCAAGGCCTACCTGTACTCACCCACGCTGTCTCGGGCTGACCACACCGCCCAGGTCATGGAGCAGGCGCTGACCGAGACAGCGGACCGCGGCGCGGCGTTGGTGCACTTCGCCGACCGGATCAGCGCGAAGGAAGCGAAGACCCTGCTGGCGGCCCTCGCCAGCCGTCGGGGGCGGGACAAGCGACCCCGGTGACTGTGGTGCTCGCGCTAATGGCGTACGCCGTCGCCGTGGCCGTCCTCACCCCCCGCTGGCTCCGGCGGTCGGCGTGGACCAGGGGAACGCCTCGGCTCGGGATCCTCGCCTGGCAGGCCTCGGTCGGTGCGGTACTGGGCTCCCTGGTCCTGCTGGCGGTAGCCGCGGCCCTACCCGTCGGGCAGGTCTCCTTCGACGTCGGGCACCTGCTGCACGCCTGCTCGGCTGTCCTGCGGAGCCGATACCGTTTCGGGGACGCGCCGCGGTCAGCGGTGGTGGCCGGCGCCGTGGCGGCCGCCGTCACGGTTCTGCTGGCCCGGGCGTTCGTGCTGCGGGCCGTCGCCCTGGTCGGACAGCGGTCCAGGCAACGCTGCATGATCGACGTCCTCGCCTGCGACCTGACCGAGGACGGCGCCCGCGTCGTCGAGCACCACGTTCCCCTGGCCTACTGCATCCCCGGACGGGGCGGCAGGATCGTGCTGACCTCGGCAGCGGTGAACGCGCTCGACGCGGAGCAACTCGAAGCCGTGATCGCTCACGAGCGTGCGCACCTGCAGGGGACGCCACGACCTCGTGCTTTTCGCCGGCGAGGTCGCCAGGGCGGCCTTCCCGTGGGTGTCGTTCTTCCGCACGGCCGGGCAGCAGACCGCCGGGCTTGTCGAGATGCTCGCCGACGACCGGGCCGCCCGCCAGGTCGGGGCGCTGCCGCTGGCTTCCGCGCTGGTGGACATGGGTTCCAGGGCCGCGCCGCGCGGCGCGCTCGGAGTCAGCTCGAGGATGACGCAGGAACGGGTCATGCGCCTGGTGCGGGACCCCTACAGCCCAGGGCCGTGGCGTCAGGCGTCGGTGCTGATTGCCTCCGCTGGGCTGCTGCTGGCCCCGTGGGTCATCGCCGTCCTTCCCGCTTGGGCCGCCAGGGACGGCTTCTGTCCGGTGCCACGGCTTTGAGGCACGCGGCCGGTGACGGCTCCAAAGGCTCCGGCCGGCTGGGCTTGTCCCCGAGCGGGCAGGCGCCGGCATCGGCGACGTCCATCAACGCCCCCGAAGTGGCCGGTCCGCTGCTTCCGGTCGGACGATAAGCGTTTTTCTATCCGTGCGTCCGGACCGGTTGATCCGCCTACTACTGCTTGTCGTACGGTACGGGGTCCGTGGCCTCGCCCCGACTGCCCCGCCGACACCTGCTGACGTTTCCGGTATCGGTGGTTCTGGCGGTGCCTGCGGGCGAGGACAGCAAGGCACAGCTCCGCTCGGCACTGCACGTACCCGGGCTGCCCGTAACGCTGGTGTTCGACCGGCAGGGAAGGCTGGTCCTCCGGCAGGTCGGGCAGGTCAGTGTGAGCACGCTGCGGAAGGCGATTCAGGACGCGTCCGCGACCTGATGCCGGACGATATCAGCAGTTAATTGAGGCGCGGACCGACTCGACGGGGCGGCGCGGGGCCGAGCAGACACGTCCAACTGTTCGGTGGGCTCTGCTGTCGGCTGACATCTACCGCGTTGTCTGCGAGGGTGCCGGGCGGGCCGCTGGTGGCCCGAGATGAGCTGTAGACCCCCGACGCGAAGGAGCAGCTATGCGTAGGACCCTTGCCGCGACCGTGACAGCCAGCGTCGCCTTGGCGTTGTCCGGTACGGCGACCGTTCCCACCGCTTTGGCCGCAGGAGTTCCCGGAGCCACAGGAGTCGCCGCGTCTCGGCCGTCGACCCCGACCCGGCCGAAGCCTGCGCCCGCCCACCAAAACGGCTTCCAGCAGGTCGGCCACGACGGACTTGGTGCCCGGGGGATGAACGCCGCCCTAGCCGTCTTCAACCATTACGTCTACGTCGGTAGCCGTACCGACGCCTCCGCCGGCCACCCCAACCCCGGGGTGATGATCGTTGACGCGCGCCAGCCGCGGCACCTGCGGACCGTCGGGCAGATTAAGGGCCCGTTCGAGGCGCAGCCGTACCTGACGAGCCGCGAATTGCGGGTGGTCCCTGACCAGAAGCTCCTGGTGGTATTGAACTTCAAGTGCAGTTCGGTAATCCACGCCTGCGCCAAGCCGCCCGTCGGCACCACGGTCGCCAGCAACTTCACGTTCTACGACATCAGCCGGCCGGCGCACCCGCGCTACGTGTCGACCTACACCCCGTCAGAGAAGCCGCACGAGTTCTTCCTCTGGCACGACCCGCACCGGGCCGGTCGCACGCTGATGTACTACACGACGCCGACTAACAGCGTCTCCGCGACGGAGAACGACGCAACGCCAGCGAACCTGGTCGTGACGGACGTGTCCAAGGCCAAGTCCGGCGTGTTCACCGACCTGGCCCGCTACAACCCCAACATCCGGATTGCGCCGTTCCTGCGCAGCGCCGACGAGGACGACGCACTGCACTCGCTGTCGCTGCGCTACGACGGCAAGCGCGCCTACCTGGCCTACCTCGGCAGCGGGATGCTGGTGCTGGACACGCGAGAGATCGCGGCCGGCAAGGCCCACCCGCAGCTGAAGCTGGTGACCGACCCGGCGAAGCGCCCGTCCTGGGGGAACCCGGGCGACCACTCCGAGGTCAAGGTGCCCGGCCGGAAGTACACCCTGTCCACCACCGAGGTGTACGGCACCTTCACCGGCCCGGACCAGCACTGCCCCTGGGGCTGGGTGCGCATGATCGACATCCACAACGAGACAGCGCCGAAGGTGGTCGGGACTTTCAAGACCACGCACAACGACCCGAGCAAGTGTGCCGGCTACAGCGCGAACACCCTCGACCGCTCCTCCTACGCCTCGCACAACCCGACCCTGATCGGGGACGACCTGGCGCTGGTGACCTGGCACTCCGACGGCCTGCAGGCCATCGACATCAGCAACCCGACCAGGCCCTCGAGCGCCGGTGCGTTCCTGCCGCCCCCCTGGCCAAGGTCGCGACCGAGGACCCAGCACTGGGCGGCGGCGACAGCCACGTCCAGGCGTGGAGCTACCCGGTGGTGTCCGACGGGCTGATCTACATGGTCGACATCCGCAACGGGCTATACGTCCTGCGCTACCACGGGGCTCACGGCAACCCGCTGAAGAAGATCCACCTGTTGGAAGGCAACGACAACTTCGGGGACGCCGCCCGCTTCGGGAACTAAAAGCAGGGGCTGGATGCACCAAACGAGATCGCCGACGTCAGCTTGTCCGCGCGTCGCGCACCGCCGGGTCCTGGCGGTAGAAGCGGGCCAGCACGTCGTACAGCTCCGGCTCGAAGGCCGCGAGCTCGCGTGGCTGCTCGAAGAAGACTTCGGTCGCTACGGCGAAGAACTCACCCGGATTTGTCGCCCCGTACCACTGCATGGGCGGCCGCGGCCGGCCCGCCACCAAGTCCTCATACACCTCGGTGCACACCTCCACCCAGTCGGCGCGCACGTCCCGCGGCAGCAACGGCGTCCCGTCGATCGTGCCGTCGAGCATGTCGAGCTTGTGCGCGAACTCGTGCAGCACGACGTTGTGGCCGCGCTCCGTCCGGTGCGCACCGGCGAGCGCCTGGTCCCAGGCAAGGACCACCGGGCCGCGACCGTCCTGCGCCAGCCCGAGCACCGCGAGCCGGTCGGCGCTAACGGTGCCCGGTGACGGGCCGGCCCGCACACCAAATGTCTGCAGCGTCGACGGGTGCACGACGATGCCGCTCACCAGCCGGTAGTGGTCGGTGCTCAAGCCCAGGACGAGCAGTGCTGCCTGCGACGCGATCACGACCCGCACCGTGTCGTTCAGGTCAAACCCTCGCGCCGCCTCCCATCGCTTGCGGGACAGCAGCTCGCCGGTGACCTTCAGGAGCCGCTGCTGCTCGTCGTCGTCGAGCTGCGGCCAGACCGCCAGGTGCTGCGCGATCAGCGCCTGCCCGTCCGGTGGCAGCCCAGGTCGCCGGAACCTCATCTGCACGGCGTCCTCACCCCCACAGGTCTACCCGCACTCGGCGAACTCCAGCAGCGCGGCTCCCAGAGCAGCGTGCCGGCGTACGCCGCACCTGTTTGTCGCCTCCGTGTCTGCAGGGGGACCGGGCCGCTCGACCTGTCGCCGTGTGCGAACTGCTCGCTTCAGCCCCCCGAGCTCGGGGGCGTCGAGTCCGACGGCGACGGCCGCTTCGAAGGAACCGCGCAGTTGGTGCGAGCCTTGTCGCGCGTGGCTGGTACGGGCACCGGCGCTGCGTGCGGCGGCCGGCTCATCTCCGCCCAACGGTGCGGGTCACCGCAGCGGCCCACTACGTCGGAGTTTCCGGCAAACGCTCACGACCGGGCGTAAATGTATCGGAAGATGCTGCCCTGCCTGCGTAGCTGTCTGGTCGCTGAGATCAGTGCGGAGGGTGCATGCCATCACCGGTGACCGCGAAGTGGGCGTCACAGCCCAGCTCGCCGGGTTGGGCTAGGACTGATGGGACGACCCAGACCTGGACTTGGCCGTCGTGCAGCCGGCGTCCAAAGACGCACTCGGCCCGGCCTGCGAGCACTGATGCACCCAGGACGCCGCCGCCCTTCATCGTGCGGACAAGGACCGGTGTACCGCCAAACGCTCGTCGTACAGCGGGTTCCGGGTGGCTCGATCGCAGTGCGACACGGAGGCGCTGCTCGGTGTCCGCCGGCAGCGTCGGCACGGGGCTCGGTATGGGCAGCGTGATGGGATCGCGATGCGGGCAGGTGACCTCGTGCGGCTCCGTCCCGCCGCTGGAGTCGTTGATCTGGTAACGAAAGCACGCCGTTGCGGTGCTTCCTGAGCTGAACCCGGAGGCCGGCTGCGAGGCTGAGATGCGCAGGATCACCTGGCCGTTGATGCCGTCGCCTCGGGCTTCGAGCAGGTCGATCCTCGCGACGCCGACATCTCCGACGACGCGCCGAGCATGCTCGACTGCAGAACTGGTCCGTCCAGCCTGGCTCATAGCCAGACCCGCTGTCACCGAGCGCGCTCGGACGTCCTGCTCAGAAGTTGACGCCAGAGGTGAGCCTCCCGTTCCGCAGCCCACCAGCAGCGGGAATGTCACCGACAGAGCAATCAGGGAGGTGCGACGCATGTTGGCAAGCCTTCCCGAATCCGATCATGACGGGCTGAGTACAACTACTCGCGTCTCGTCGCGCTGCCCCGGTGATCCTCACGGACGGCTGTTCGCGCCGCGCACCTGCGCATGTGGATCACTCGTACTGGCGCTTGACGGTAGTCGCGCGGTGGTCGACGTGCACGATCAGCAGGACCACACGGGTAGGACGGTCGATCTCATAGATGACGCGGTAGTCGCCCCGACGCGCTGCATAACGACCGGCGAGCTCCAGCTGAAGCTCGCGTCCGACCCGCCCGGGATTGCCCGCGAGGAACCGTACCTGGACTTCCGAGGCTGGCTGGCACACCAGACCGCGCAACTGAGTTCCCGCCCGGTCGGCATCGAGCAGCTCGAGCTCTCCCCCGACCCGTCCTGAGCAAGGTCACCGGCGACAAGCTGCGCAGGAACATCGTCTCGGCCGCAGCGCCAGCTTCCCGTGCGAGTAGGTAGCCGACTTCGGCGACCAGTGGCCTTATGGCGCTGATCATCTGGCCCGGACGAAGCCCCCAGCCAGCAGGTCGGGGAGGCGGCGCGCGGCGTCCGTGCGAGCCGCGGTCGCTACACCGAACCCACGGCGGAGATCTTCAGTTCGCCCAACGGGCAAGTGACGGCCGGGTCAAGACCGAGGCGTCCGGGCGCGACGATGCCGATCCCGTCCCCTCATGGCGCGCCTCGCCGCTCATGTCTGGAACGATCCGGACCAGGTCTTCACGACGGCGCATGGCACACCGCTCGAGCCACCCAGCGCTAGCCACGACTGGGCCGAGGAAACCACGGCGACCGGCGACTGATCACAATCGGCCAAAACTGACTCTGACCTGCCACAGTGGGTGCGCTCGGCAGGATTCGAACCTGCAACCTCTTGATCCGTAGTCAAGTGCTCTATCCGTTGAGCTACGAGCGCGCGTCATCCCTACGGATGAAGACGCGAGCATACCGGGTCGCTCCCCGCACCGGCCCGCCTCTTGCGCCGGTGACCAGCACGCCCGGCAGGAGCTGTGCCATCGTCGCGGTCCACGTGGCAATCAAGGGGTCGAGCATGGAGTCCGCCAACGATCGGGCCCCGCGCCACACGGATGGCCCGGCCACCGCGGCCTACCGAGCCGCGCGCGACTCGCTCCTCGAGCTCCGGGGGAGGCACGCCGAAGCGGTCGAGACGTTCGCCTGGCCGCAGGTGGGTGAGCGCTTCAACTGGGCGGTCGACTGGTTCGACGCCATCGCGGTTGGCAACGACCGGCGCGCGCTGGTGATTGTGGAGCAGGACGGTACGTCGACGACGCTGACCTACGCGCAGATGTACGCCCGCTCCAACCAGGTGGCGCGGTGGCTGTCCGGCCTGGGGGTGGGTCGAGGGGACAGCGTCGTGCTGATGCTCGGCAACCAGGTCGAGCTGTGGGAGTCCACGCTCGCGGTGATGAAGTTGGGGGCCGTGGTCATGCCCACGACCACGGCGCTGCGCTCGGCCGACCTCGCGGATCGGATCGACCGCGGCGCAGCTCGCCACGTGATCGTCGCGCAGGCTGATGCGGCGAAGTTCGACGCCGTGCCGGGGACCTACACCCGCATCGTGGTGGGTGGCGCGAGGGAGGGCTGGCACGACTACTCCGAGGCGGCCGACGTCGACGCGGGTCCTGTGCCGCACCCGGAGACTGCCCCCGACGACCGGCTCCTGCTGTACTTCACCTCGGGTACGACGAGCCGGCCCAAGCTCGTCGAGCACACGCAGGTCTCCTACCCTGTGGGGCACCTGACCACGATGTACTGGCTCGGACTGCGGCCCGGCGATGTCCACCTGAACATCAGCTCGCCGGGGTGGGCCAAGCACGCCTGGAGCTGCGTGTTCAGCCCGTGGATCGCCGAGGCGACGGTGTTCCTCTACAACTACGCCCGCTTCGACGCCGCCGCGCTGCTCGGTCAGATCCGTTCGGCAGGGGTCACGACCTTCTGCGCGCCGCCGACGGTGTGGCGGATGCTCATCAACGCGGATCTGACCGACGGTCCGGGCGAGCTCCGAGAGGTCATCGCTGCGGGCGAGCCACTCAACCCGGAGGTGATCAGCCAGGTGCGGCGCGCCTGGGGGCTGACGCTGCGCGACGGCTTCGGCCAGACCGAGACGACGGCGTCCGTCGGCAACACGCCGGGCTCGCCGGTGAAGCCGGGTTCGATGGGACGTCCGCTGCCCGGGTGCCCGGTCGTCCTCGTCGACCCGGTCAGCGGCCAGCCGGCGGACGAAGGCGAGATCTGCCTGGACCTCGCCGAGCGCCCGCTGCCCCTGATGACCGGCTACCAGGGGGACCCGGAGCGCGCTGCCGCGGCCATGGCCGGCGGCTACTACCACTCGGGCGACATGGCCTCCCGCGACGCCGACGGCTACATCACCTACATCGGCCGGACCGATGACGTCTTCAAGGCCTCGGACTACAAGATCAGCCCGTTCGAGCTGGAGAGCGTGCTCATCGAGCACCCCGCGGTGCTCGAGGCCGCCGTCGTACCCGCTCCCGACCCGGTGCGCCTGGCTGTACCGAAGGCCTACATCACCCTCGCTGCCGGGTGGGAGCCGACCCGGGACACGGCGCTGGCCGTCCTGCGGCACGCCCGGGAGAACCTCCCGCCGTTCCAGCGGGTGCGGCGCATCGAGTTCAGCGAGCTGCCCAAGACGGTGTCCGGCAAGATCCGGCGAGTCGAGCTGCGCGAGCGGGAGCAGCAGGACGCGGTGCAGGAGTCGACCATGCAGTGGCGCGACGACCAGTTCCCCGAGCTGCGCGAGAGCGCGAGCGGACCACCGCCCGACAGCTGACCCCCCGCGAGGGCGCGTCCGTGCGACGGCCCACGGCGTACGGGAGGATGGGCGACGTGAACGACAAGCGACGGCCGGGGTGGCCAGGTGAACTCCTCGTGGTCTTCGGCTTGCTTGTGGTCTACGACCAGGTCGCCGGACTGGCCAAGCTCAGGGTCGGGACGTCGGTCGCGCACGGCCGGGCGCTGCTGGCGCTCGAGCGCTCCGACCTCGAGCACGACCTTGACTCCTGGCTGGACCGGACGAGCTGGCTGCACGCCCCGGCTGCGTACTACTACGACGTCGCCCACATCTGCGTGACGGTCGGGGTGCTGCTCGCGGCCTACCTCTGGCGGGCCGAGGTCTACCGCCGAGCCCGTACGGCGCTGGTGGCGATCAACGTCATCGGGTTCGCCGGGTTCCTGGCGTACCCGGTCGCCCCGCCACGGCTGCTCCCCGGAGCAGGTTTTGTGGACATCGTGGCGCGCTCGGGCACCTGGGGCGCCTGGGATACCGGCGGGGCGGTAGCCCAGCGGGCAAACGAGTTCGGGTCGATGCCGAGCCTGCACGCAGCCTGGGCGGTCTGGGTCGCCCTGACCGTGCTATCGATGACGCGTCGGGCTCCGCTACGAGTTCTCGCCTGGGGGCACGTCGCCATGACGACGGTCGTTGTCCTGGCGACCGGCAACCACTACTGGCTGGACGTGGTGGCCGGGGCCGCAACCGGGGGGGTCTGCTGGTGGGTCGCCGGGCTCCGCCGACGCGCGGAGGTACCCCAGCATGCGGCGGTTCACAGCGAGCTCCCAGCCACCGTCCAGGTCTGACGCAGCGCCGGCCGGGAACCTGGTCGGTATGCCCGAAGCCCGCCTGCTCATCGTCGATGACGAGCCGAACATCGTCGAGCTGCTGTCGGCCTCGCTGCGCTTCGCCGGCTTCGAGGTGGCCACCGCCGCGACGGGGATGGCGGCCCTTGAGGTCGCCCGCAACTTCCGTCCGGATCTGCTGGTGCTCGACGTCATGATGCCCGGCCTGGACGGCTTCGGGGTCGTCCGCCGGCTGCGGTCCGAGGGCCAGCGCACCCCGGTGGTGTTCCTGACCGCGAAGGACGCAACCGAGGACAAGGTCCAAGGGCTCACCCTCGGCGGTGACGACTACGTGACCAAGCCGTTCAGCCTCGAGGAGGTCGTCGCCCGGATCCGGGCGGTATTACGCCGCGTCGCCGCCAGCCCGCAGGAGCAGGCCAACCTGTCCTTCGCTGACATCGAGCTGGACGAGGACACGCACGAGGTCTGGAAGGCCGGCGATCTCGTACCGCTGTCGCCGACGGAGTTCAAATTGCTGCGGTACTTCATGCAGAACAGCGGGCGCGTGCTGTCCAAGGCGCAGATCCTGGACCACGTGTGGCACTACGACTTCGGTGGCGAGGCGAACGTGGTGGAGTCCTACGTGTCCTACCTGCGCAAGAAGGTCGACACCACCGAGCCCCGGCTGCTGCACACGCTGCGGGGGGTCGGATACGTGCTGCGCCTGCCTCGCGGGTGAGCGCTCCCGGCCGGCTGCGACGCGCGTGGGTTTCCTCAGTCGCGGCCCGTACGCCGTTGCGGGTCAAGCTCGTGGCTGCGGTCGTCGCCCTGTCGGCACTCGGCCTGCTGGTTGCGGGGACCGCGGCGACGACGGTCCTGCGGCAGTACCTGCTGAACCGGGTGGACAGTCAACTGACCAGCGCCTTCCACGACCCGCGGCAGCTCAGCGCGCTGGCCTCCGAGGGCACGCCACGCCGAGGGCCAGGTCCCCAGCCGCTCGGCGTGGTCTTCGTGCAGTTCGCGGGTCAGGCCCGTCCGCTGGCCGGAGGGATGCCACCGCCGGACCTGCCGCCGCGCGATCGCCCCAACGGCGCCCCGTTCACGGTGGCTGCGGCGTCGGGTGCAACCAGCTGGCGGGTGGTCGAGGGCTACGCCGTGCGCGAGGACACCGGGCAGACCGGGGTCCTCGCCGTTGCCGTACCGCTCAACGACGTGCAGAGCACGGTGGGCCGGCTTCAGGCGATCGAGGCCATCGTCGGCCTGGCGGTGCTCGCGCTGCTGGCCGGCGCCGGGTTCCTGTTGGTGCGACGCAGCCTGCGGCCGCTCGTTGCGGTCGAGACGACTGCTCAGGCCATCGCGGCGGGCGACCTGTCGCTGCGCGTGCCCGAGAGCGATCCCCGTACAGAGGTGGGGCGACTGTCCGGCGCCTTCAACAGCATGCTCGGCCAGATCGAGGTGGCCTTCCGCGCCCGGGAGGCCTCCGAGGGGCAGGCACGGCAGTCCGAGGAACGCATGCGGCGGTTCGTCGGCGACGCGAGCCATGAGCTGCGCACCCCGCTGACCTCGATCCGCGGCTTCGCCGAGCTGTACCGCCAGGGCGCCCTGCCGGAACGCGCCGATGTGGACCGCGCGATGCAGCGGGTCGAGGACGAGGCCGCGCGGATGGGGCTGCTGGTGGAGGACCTGCTGCTGCTCGCCCGCCTGGACCAGCAGCGGCCGCTGGAGCGCCAGCCGGTCGACCTGCTCGAACTTGCCAGCGATGCGGTGCACGACGCCCACGCGGTCGACCCCGACCGCCCGGTGCGGCTGGTCGTCGAGGCCGCCACAGCGCCGGTCGTGCTCGGGGATGCGGCCCGGCTCCGGCAGGTCTTCGGCAACCTCGTCAGCAACGCGCTGACCCACACGCCGGCGAACACCCCGGTCGTGGTGCGGGTCAGCACCACCCCGACCGAGGCGGTGGTCGAGGTGGCGGACTCCGGTCCCGGTCTCGAACCGCAGGACGCGAGCCGGGTGTTCGAGCGGTTCTACCGGGCCGATGCCTCCCGGGCCCGGGGGCAGGGTGGCAGCGGGCTCGGGCTGTCCATCGTGGCAGCCCTCGTCGCCGCGCACAGCGGCCGGGCCGAGGTCACCGGGACCCCCGGCGGCGGCGCGACGTTCCGGGTGCACCTGCCCGCGGCCGGCGCGCCGGACGGCGGCTGAGCAGCCGCGTCAGCAGCCCAGCAGCACCACATCGCTGCCGGTACGGGTCTTGCGGACGTACACCTGTGCCGGGATCCGCTGGTGCAGCTCGGCGACATGGCTGACCACGCCCACGACCCGGCCGCCCTCGCGCAGCCCGTCCAGCACGTCCATCACCTCATCGAGGGTGTCCTCATCGAGCGAGCCGAAGCCCTCGTCGACGAACAGCGCCTCCAGCCGGGCGCCCCCGGCCTCGGCCGACACGACGTCTGAGAGCCCCAGGGCCAGCGCGAGGCTGGCCAGGAACGTCTCACCGCCGGACAGGGTGCTGGTGTCGCGGTCCTGACCCGTCCAGGTGTCTCGGGCGAGCAGCCCGAGGCCCGAGCGGGTTCCGCCCCGGCTCGCCGCGTCGGTGTGCACCAGTGAGTAGCGGCCCTGGGTCATCCGCAGCAGCCGGCTGCTCGCCTCGGCGGCGACCTCCTCGAGCCGGGCGGCCAGCACGAACGAGGACAGGGACATCTTCAGCGTGTTCTGACCGCCCCCCGCGCACAGATCGGCCAGCCGGCGTACGACGGAGGCGCGCTCCTCCTCCGGGAGGAGCTGCCGGAGCGCCACCCGCAGCTGGGGGACCAGCTCGGCCAGGGCGTCGACCCGGGCCGCGGCCGTGGCCTGGGCGCTCAGCGCCGCCGCCAGCCCGAGGTCTGCCGCGGTCAGGTCCGCGGTGGCGGCGGGCAGGTCCGCGGGCGGGTCGAGCGGCACCTCCAGCTCGGGGTCGGCGAGCCCGGCCACCACGGCTGCCTGCTCATCGGCGCAGGACCTCAGGCGTCGCTCGGCGTCCCGCAGCCAGGCATCGTCGCGGGTCGCCGCGACTGCTACCCGGGCGTCCGGGAACCCCGCGGCCTGGACGGCCGCCTCCGCTGCCTGACGGGCGTGCCGCGCCTCCCGCGACGCCCGATCGACAGCCTCGCTGCTGGCCAGCACCTGCTCGCAGATCTCGACCCGCTGGCTGACCAGGTCGAGAGCCCTGTCGAGGTCGTCCACGCCGTCGAGCTCGTCGCTCAGCCGCGCACTTGCCCGGTCGGCCCGGTCACCAGCCTCCTGCCCGCGACGCCCCGCCGCAGCCGCGTCCGCCGTCGCGGTCGCGCGCCGGGCCTCCAGCCGGTTCTGCTCCACTTCGAGCGCCCGCAGCTGGCCCGCGACGTCAGGCGCGCGAGCGGCCAGCGCAGACGCCGACGCGAGCTGGTCGATCAGCTCGTCGGCGCGCGCAGGCAGTGCCTCGACGTCGACGCCGGCCAACCGCTCCTCGAGGCCGGCCAACGTCGCCTGGGTGGAGGCAGCCTGGGCGTCCAGGTCCGCGACGTGCCGAGCGGCCTGTTCGGCGGCCTCCCGGGCGGCCTCCTCCTGCTCCCGGCCGACCCGCTCGCCCTGCAGCTCGCTGGGGTCGGGATGCACCGTCGCACCGCACACCAGGCAGGGGTCGCCGTCGACGAGCAGGTTCGCCAGCTCGTACACGTTGGCCTCGAAGCGGGCGTCCCGAACCTCCTGCGCTCGCTCCTTGAGGCTGACCCGGCGCTCCCGGGCCACGAGCAGCTGCTCGCGCAGGTCCCGGACCTGCCGATAGAGCAGCGTGCGGGCCCGGGCATCGGCCGCCTGTGCGGTGACGAGCCGCTGCTCGGCCTGTCGCTCCGGCAGCGCGACGGCGGCGGCCTGGGCCGTCGCGGCCTGCTCGAGCAGGTCCCGTCGCCCGTGCGGCAGGGTGGCGAGCCGGTCGGCACAGGAGGCGAGCACGCGCTCCGCCTCGACCGCCTCCTGCTTCGAGCGATGCACGACGGCCCGCTCTGCCTGTAGTGCCAGCGCGACGTCCCGCAGTGCCTCGAGCCGTCCGGTGCGCTCCCGCCCCACCTGCACCTCGTGCTGCAGCACGGCGGTCGCCGACCCGTCCGGCAGGCCGACGCCCTCGAGCCGGGCCTGGGCCTGGGCCTGAGCCGACGCGGTGTCGGCCTCGTCGGCCTCGCGCCGGGCCTGCTCGCTGAGGGTGCCGGCCAGGCCTGCGGCCCGGTTGGCGCCGGCCAGCTCCTCCTGCACCCCTGTCATCGCGGGGGCGGCTGTGGCGAGGGCGGCCGAGCGGGCGAGCAGGGCCCGCTTGCGAGTTTGCCGGGACACAAGCGCGCCAGCCTGCTCGGCCGCCCGGCGGGCCTGCGCGCGGTCAAGCTCCCGGGCCGTGACGTCCTGTTCCTTCGCCGTACAGAGCTGGCGGGCCTGCGCCAACAGGCCGTCCGCCCAAGGCCCGGGTTCGCACTCGGGCACCGGCACGCCGGCCGCCTGACCCACCCGTGCGGCCAGCACGTCCACTGCGGACCGGGTCAGCGCCACCGCCCGCCCGGTGTCCCGCCGGCGGCTCTCGAGCCACTGCTCCACGGCGCCGAACCGGGCGGTGCCGAACAGCTTCGCGAGCAGCTTGCCGCGTTCCTCGGAGTCGGCCCGCAGGAACTGCGCGAACTCCCCCTGCGGCAGCAGCACGACCTGGAAGAACTGGTCCGCGGACATGCCCAGCAGGGGGTCGAGCGCGGCCGCGGTCTCATCGATGCGGGTCGACAGCGTGGTCCAGCCGCTGCCGATCAGCTCCTCGAGCAGCACCTTGGCCTGCTCGGTCGTCGTGCCCTCCCCACGGCTCTTGCGCCGTTCCTGCTGGGGTGAACGCGTGATCCGCAGCCGCCTGCCACCGAGGGTGACCTCGAGCAGGACGCAGGTCCGAAGCCCCTCCGGGGCATGGTCCGAACGCAGCCGCTTCGCCCCGTTGCGTACGCCGGGCACCCGGCCGTAGAGGGCGAAGCCCAGCCCGTCGAGCAGCGTGGTCTTGCCGGCCCCGGTCTCCCCCCGGAGCAGGAACAGCCCGTTCGCGGCGAGCGCGTCGAGATCGACCTCGACGGTGCCCGCGAACGGGCCGAAGGCCGTGAGCCGCAAGTGGTGCGGCCTCACGCGGCCGGCTCCCGACCGGCCTCGAACGCCTCGCCCAGCAACGCGCGCTCGTCCTGGGTCACCTCGCTGCGCCGGACGTGCTGGACGAACTCCTCGCTGATCGCCCGATCACCCTTGCCGCGCACCCGGGCGACGTAGGACCGGTCGTCATACCGGGCCTCGGTCGGACGCCAGTCCAGGACCAGGACACCGGGGAAGCGGGACCGCAGCCGGGTCATCGCCTCCTCCGGCCGGACGGTGTCGGTCAGCACGACTGACAGCCAGTCGTCGCGAACCGCGTCGTACTGCTGCCCGGTCAGCAGGGCGTCGAGGGGGCCGCTGACCAAGGACAGGCGGCGCGGCACGGCGGCCGGCACGTGCTCGACCACGCCCAGCCCGGCGGCGGTCAGCTCGACCAGCCACGAACCCTTGGTGTGGGCCGCCTCGGAGAAGGAGTAGGCCAGCGGCGAGCCGGAGTAGCGCAGCCCCGGGGCCAGCACCTGTGGCCCGTGCAGGTGCCCGAGCGCGCTGTAGGTGAAGCCGTCGAACAACGAGGCCGGTACGGCTCCGACCCCGCCGACCGTGATGTCACGCTCGCTGTCGCTGCCCAGCCCGCCACCGACCCAGGCGTGCGCGAGCACCACCGACTGCGGGGTGGCCAACGCTGCCCGTGCGCACGCCAGCGCCCGGCCGAGCACACCGGCATGCCCGCGCGGCGGAGCGGCGCCTTCCGGCTCGGCGCCGCCCGGCTCGGCGCCGCGCGGCAGTCCGGCGCCGCCACCGAGCGCGGGGTCCGGCGGCAGCAGGGAGCGCACCGCCTCCGGTTCCAGGTAGGGCACGGCGAACACCGACACGCCGTCGAGCACGATCGGCTCGGCGCAGCGCTGGACCCGGGTACGCACGAACACCCCCGACGGAGCGAATAGCGCGGACCCGAAGCCGAGCCGACGGGCGCTGTCGTGGTTGCCGCTGATCACGACCACCTTCGCCCCGACCTCGCGCAGCCGCACGAACGCCGACTCGCACAGCTCGACGGCCTCCACGGGCGGGATCGCCCGGTCGTACACATCGCCGGAGACCAGCACGACGTCGACCCGCTCGTGGCGCACGGTCTCGACCAGGTCGTCGAGGAAACCGGCCTGGGCATCGCGCAGGTCCGCCCGGTGCAGCGAGCGACCCAGGTGCCAGTCGGAGGTGTGCAGCAGCCGCATAACGTCACCGTAGGTCGGGGCTCCGACAGATTCGTCCGGGACAGCAATCAGCCCGTCCCACCTGTGGACGGGCTGATTCGCGGAGGCTGGGAGATTTGAACTCCCGATGGGCTTGAGACCCAAACCGCATTAGCAGTGCGGCGCCATAGACCGGGCTAGGCGAAGCCTCCTGGAGGCCCAAGGGCCTGCCGGGTGGCAACGATACCGGGTACCGGATCGCTGTTTCCAGGTCCCGGCCGAGCTCACCGACCGCGAAGCAGGCGTCCGATCATCAACCGTCGTTCCAAGCCGGCGAGCTGCTTGTCGTCGGCGCCGAGCAGCAGGCATCCGGGCACGAGGGTGGCTGCGACGCCCAGCGCGAGCAGGTCCGCCCCGCTCCACACAAAGCCCAGCAGGAGCAGCCCGGAGGTCGCGGTGAGCAGCCACCCGGCCCGGCGCACCCTGGTACCGGTGCAGCCCAGGGCCAGGATGGGACCGGTCGCAAGGGCCTGCGCCAGCCGGGGCGACTCCGCGACGAGCTGGGCAGCGAGCCCGGCCAGCGGGTCGGACTCCGACGAGGCCGGGTCGGCTCCCGGGGGTGGCGTGGGCATGGGTCCAGTGTGACCCATCTCATGGCCCTTGGCGGCGGAACGCCCACGCCGAGTTGTGCGGGCAGGATGCACCCGTGACCGCCGTCCGTCGTCCGCCTGCTGCTCGCCTTCGGGCCGCCACCGCCCGGCCGTGATCGATCCTGGGCAGGCGGTGCTGCTCGCCGGCGCCGGCTTCGTCGCCGGCGTCGTCAACACCATCGCCGGGGCCGGGTCCCTGCTGACGTTTCCGGCGCTGCTCGGCGCCGGCCTGTCCCCCCTGGCCGCAAACGTGAGCAACTGCCTCGGGGTGATCCCCGGCAGCGCCAGCGGCGCGTACGGCCTGCGGGACCAGCTGCACGGTCAGCGCGCCCAGCTCATCGGGCTCTCACTCTGGGTCGGCCTCGGCTCGCTCGTCGGTGCCGTGCTCCTGCTCGCCCTGCCCAGCGGCGCCTTCAACCGAGTCGTGCCCGTACTGGTCGGTCTCGCCGGGCTGCTGGTGCTCGCCCAACCCCTCGTCGTACGGCTGGCGCGGCGGGAGGAGAGCGGGCCGGCCTCGACCAAGACCGGCCCGGCGATCGGCGCGGTCGGCATCGGCATCTACTCCGGGTACTTCGGCGCAGCGCAGGGGGTGCTGCTGCTGGGCACCCTGGGGGTGCTCGCGCCGCAGCCGCTCCCCCGGGTCAACGCGGTGAAGAACGTCCTGGCCGTCGCCGCAAACGCCGCGGCCGGGACTGTGTACGTCTTCGTGGCACCGGTCCACTGGACGGCCGTCCTCCTGCTCGCCGTGGGCAGCGCCAGCGGAGGCCCGCTCGGCGCCCTGCTCGCCAGGCGGATACCGCCCGGCCCGCTGCGCCTGGCCATCGCAGCGGTCGCGCTGGTCGTCGCCGTACGGCTCGGGCTGTCGGCCTGGTAGCCGCCCCGCAGTTCGGGGAACAACCGCCCGATGCTGCACGTCCGGATCGTCTGCCCGCCCGACCGCACCGATGCGGTCCTGCGGCTGCTCGGACAGGTCCGCGGCGCGACCAACCTGATGCGGCTGCCCGGCGCCGTGCTCGACCACGACGCGGACCTGGTCGAGATCGACGTCGCCAGGGAAGCCGTCGACGGGCTGCTGACCAGTCTGCGGCCGATGTGCCTGGAGCACGGCGGCTCGATCAGCCTCGAGACCATCGACACCGCCCTCGGCGAGTCGATGGACCAGGCCGAACGCGAGGCGCCCGGAGACGGCGGGGACGCGGTCATCTGGGATGAGCTGGCCCAGACGACGAAGGAGCAGTCGGTGCTGTCCAGCGGCTACCTGCTGTTCCTGGTGATCGCCACGTTCATCGCCGCTGTCGGACTGCTGACCGACAGCCAGGTGCTGATCGTGGGGGCAATGGTCCTCGGCCCGGAGTTCGGGCCGCTCGCCGGGCTCGCCCTGGCGGCCGTGAACCGCGACGGGCGCGCGGCGCGGCTGGCGCTGCGGGCCCTGCTGGTCGGCTTCCCGCTGGCGATCGTCCTGACCGGCCTGCTGGTCGCGGCGCTGGCCGCCCTGGGTGAGGTGCCGCAGCAGTACCTCGACGGGCGGCAGCAGCTGACCGCCTTCGTGTCCTCCCCCAACGTGTTCAGCGTCCTGGTCGCCCTGCTGGCGGGCATCGCGGGAACCGTGTCGTTGACCGCCGAGAAGTCCAGCACGCTGGTCGGGGTGTTCATCAGCGTCACCACGGTGCCCGCCGCGGCCGGGATCGCCGCCGGCGTCGTGACCGGTCAGGGCCAGCACGCCCTGGGCGCCGCAGTCCAGCTCCTGGTCAACCTGGTTTGCATCGTGCTGGCCTCGGTGCTGACCCTGCTGGTGCAGCGGGCGGCCTGGCGGCGGGTCACCGGTCGGCAGCTCAGCCCGGCGCCCCGGGCTGCACCGGCCCGACGGTCAGCAGGATGACGCCCCTGCCCGCGCAGGTCCTGCCGGGGGAGGCGACAAAGCTCGAGGCGGTCTGGCCCGGCGGGTAGATCCGAAATCCGCGGACGGCGGCGGGGCGGCACAGGTTCGCGTCGTACACGCCGTAGTCCACGATCCGTAGCGTTGCGTGGGCGGCAGCTCCGGGCGCGAGCGCGAGCCGGGACGCCGTCCCCATCCGACGGGCCGGGTTGCCGACCTGGCTCCCCGCCGCGCCCGCAACATAGGAGACGCCCGGGTAGCCGTTGAGCGTGCAGCTCGCCGAGCCCGTGTTCACGAAGTTCACCGCCGTGTACGTCGAACCGGCCGTGCCGCCGCCGGCGACACCGCCGACCGTCGTACGCAAGTGCGCCGTCAGGCACGGGGCGCTACCGGCCGCCGACCTGCTCGGCGACGGCGTGGGCGCCCCGGTCGGTGCGGCGGGCGTGGTCGGGGCAGCAGCCACCGGTGCCGACGGCGTTGCCAGGGCCGGCGGGGTCGTGGCCGGCGGCGTACTTGGGGTGGTGACCGCCGAGGCGGTGTCGGACGCCCGGCCGGACGCCTGGGTGCCGGAGCCGCCGCTGCACCCCGCAGCCAGGATCGCGGTCACAGCCACAGCCGTCAGCCCCGCACGGGTGGCGGGGAGCGGACGGTGCCCGGCGGGCGGTCTTCCCATCAAGTGGATCGGCATGCGGGCCTCCGGGATCGTGGTGGTCAGGTCATCATTGTGGTCGGATCATCGAGGAACGAGCGCTCCGGCTTGAGGTTCCCGCACGACGTGCCATCGTGTGAGCCGCATCACCGGCGTCCGGCAGCCGGGCGTCCCGAGCCAAGGAGTCCATGTGAGCAGCGCACCCCAGGTGACCGGCGTCGAACTGCGCGCGCAGTGGCGCGAGGAGTACGCGCACGTGCTCACTGCCGACGCCCTGTCGCTGTTGGCCCGGCTGCACCGCGAGTACGGCCCTCGTCGCAGCGAGCTGCTTCGGCTGCGGGCCGAACGCGACGCCGAGCTGACGGCCGGCGCGTTGCCCGACTTCCTGCCCGAGACGGCGTCGGTGCGGTCGGGCGAGTGGCAGGTCGCCCCGCCGGCGCCGGGCCTGGTCGATCGACGGGTGGAGATCACCGGTCCGACGGATCGCAAGATGGTCATCAACGCCCTGAACTCCGGGGCCCGCGTGTTCATGGCCGACTTCGAGGACAGCAACTGCCCGACCTTCGACAACCTCGTCACGGGTCAGCAGAACATCCACGACGCCTACCTGCGCCGGATCGACTTCACCTCGCCCGAGGGCAAGTCGTACGCCCTGGCCGAGCAGGTGGCGACCATCATGGTGCGGCCCCGGGGATGGCACCTGCCGGAGCGGCACCTGCTCATCGACGGTGAGCCGGTGTCGGGCAGCCTGTTCGACTTCTGCCTGTTCATGACCACCAGCGCCCGCACTGCCCTCGACGCGGGCTTCGGGCCGTACTTCTACCTGCCGAAGCTGGAGAGCCACGACGAGGCGCGGCTGTGGAACGACGTGTTCGTCACCACCCAGCAGGCGCTCGGCCTGGCCACCGGGACGATCCGGGCGACGGTCCTGATCGAGACGATCACGGCCGCGTTCGAGATGGAGGAGATCCTCTACGAGCTGCGGGAGCACTCCTCGGGCCTGAACGCCGGCCGCTGGGACTACATCTTCTCGATGATCAAGAAGTTCCGGTCGCGGGGGGAGGAGTTCCAGCTGCCGGACCGGGCCGACGTCACGATGACCGTCCCGTTCATGCGCTCCTACACCGAACTGCTCGTCAAGACCTGCCACGCGCGTGGCGCCCACGCCATCGGCGGCATGGCGGCGTTCATCCCGAACCGCAAGGACGCGGAGGTCAACGACGCCGCGCTGGCCGCGGTCCGGGCGGACAAGACGCGCGAGGCCGACGACGGCTTCGACGGTTCCTGGGTCGCCCACCCGGACCTGGTGCCCGTCGCGCTCGAGGTCTTCGACGCTAAGCTGGGGGACCGGCCCAACCAGCTCGACCGTCAGCGCCCCGAGGTGAGCACGACCGCCGCCCAGCTGCTCGACGCCAAGGCAACCCCCGGTCAGGTCACCGAGGCCGGCGTACGCAGCAACGTCAGCGTCGGGATGCAGTACCTCGAGTCGTGGCTGCGCGGCTCCGGGGCGGTCGCCATCTTCAACCTGATGGAGGACGCGGCAACGGCCGAGATCAGCCGGTCGCAGATCTGGCAGTGGGTCCACAACGGCGTGTCGACCGCCGAGGGCACCGCCATCACCGCGGACTGGGTGCGCCAGGTGGAGGCCGAGGAGCTGGACAAGGTACGGGCCTCGGTCGGCGAGCAGACCTACGTAGCAGGCAGGTACGACGATGCCCGAGAGCTGTTCGAGCAGGTCGCGCTGGCGGACGAGTTCGTGGAGTTCCTGACCCTGCCCGCCTACGCACGGCTCGGCTGACCGCCATGACACTGATGGCACCTCTTGCCGCGTCGCCGGTCGCCGAGCAGCTGGCCGCGCGGCTGCGGGACGCCCTCGCCCCGGACCGGGTCCTGACCGACCCGGCGCAGTTGCGCACCTACGAGTGCGACGGCCTGGCGAACTTCCGCGTCTCGCCCGGCGTGGTCGTACTCGCCCAGAGCAGGCAGGACGTCGTGGAGACCGTCCGGCTCTGCGCCGAGCTGGGTGTGCCCTACGTCGCCCGCGGCTCCGGCACCGGACTGTCCGGCGGCGCCCTCCCGGTCGCCGACGGGGTCCTGATCGTGCTCTCCCGGCTCCGGCAGATCGTGCACATCGACCCCGACAACGCCCGGGCCGTCGTCGAGCCCGGCGTCATCAACCTGTGGGTCACCAGGGATGCTGCGCCGTACGACCTGGCGTACGCACCCGACCCTTCCTCGCAGCAGGTCTGCTCGATCGGCGGCAATGTCGCCGAGAACGCCGGTGGCGCCCATTGCCTGAAGTACGGGTTCACCGTCAACCACGTCTTGGGCGCCGAGGTGGTGCTCTCCGACGGTTCGGTCGTGCACCTGGGCGGCACTGCCCCGGAGCACCCCGGGTACGACCTGCTCGGCGCCTTTGTCGGCAGCGAGGGCACCCTCGGCGTGGCGACCCAGCTGACCCTGCGACTGGTGCGGGTGCCGGAGGCCGTGCAGACGATGCTGGTCGGCTTCCACAGCGTCGCCGACGCCGGCGGCGCGGTCAGCGACATCATCGCGGCGGGGGTCGTGCCGGCGGCGATCGAGATGATGGACGCCCTCGCCATCGAGGCGGCCGAGGCGGCCACCAAGTGCGGCTACCCCGAGGGCGCCACTGCCGTTCTGGTCATCGAGCTCGACGGTCCGCAGGTCGAGGTGGAGGCGCAGTTCGCGCAGGTCGAGCAGCTCTGCCTAGCGCGGGACGCGTTCGAGACCCGGATCGCGCAGGACGACGCCGAGCGAGCCCTGATGTGGAAGGGCCGCAAGTCCGCCTTCGCCGCCGTCGGGCGGATCAGCCCGGCGTACTTCGTGCAGGACGGCGTCATCCCCCGGACCAAGCTGCCCGAGGTCCTGGCCGAGATCGCGCGGATGGCCGACGGCGTCGGGCTGCGGGTGGCGAACGTCTTCCACGCCGGGGACGGCAATCTGCACCCGCTGGTGCTGTTCGACGACGCGGTGCCCGGCCAGGCCCACGACGCCGAGGTGCTGGCCGGGGCGATCCTGGACCTGTGCATCGACTCCGGGGGTTCGATCACCGGCGAGCACGGCGTCGGGCACGAGAAGAAGGCCAAGATGGCCAAGCAGTTCACCGCCGCCGACCTGGACACGATGCAGCTGCTGCGCTGCGCCTTTGACCCGGCGGGCATCGCCAACCCGGGGAAGATCTTCCCGACGCCGCGGCTGTGCGGGGAGCGACCCGGCCCGCACGTCGGCGTGCACGCGGTGCAGGCGGCCGGTCTGGGCGAGGTGTTCTGAGGTGGCCGTACTGACCACTGCCTCGCGCGCCGGCACCGCCGAGGACGCGGTCTCGGGCGTGGTCCCCGCCGAGGTCGTCCAGCCGCGGGACCCCGGTGAGGTGGCGGAGGTCCTGCGGGGCGCCGCTGCGGGGCGGCGCACGGTCGTTCCGGTCGGGTCGGGCACCAAGACCGGCTGGGCGGGGCCCCCCAGCTCGTTCGACCTGCTCCTGTCCACCACCGCGCTGGACCGGATCGTGGAGCACAGCCCCGGCGACCTCGTCGTGATCGCGCAGGCCGGTGTCCGGTTGGCGGACCTGCAGGCCGAGGTGGCGGGCGCCGGCCAGATGCTCGCCCTCGACCCCGGCGAGCCCGGGGCCACCCTGGGCGGCGTCGTGAGCGCCAACGCCTCCGGGCCCCGCCGGCTGCGCTACGGGACCGTCCGGGACCTGCTGATCGGCGTCACCGTTGTCCTGCCGGACGGCAGCACCGCCTCGGCCGGCGGCAAGGTCGTGAAAAACGTCGCTGGCTACGACCTCGGCAAGCTCTACACCGGCGCGCACGGCAGCCTCGGCGTGGTCGTGTCGACGACCTGGCGGCTGCACCCGCTCCCGCCGGCCCGCGCCGTGGTAGCCGTACCGGTACGCGACAGCGCAGAGGCCGGCCAGTACGCGCAACAGATCAGCCGCTCCACGCTGACCCCGACGGCCTGCGAGCTGGCCCGGACCGACGGCACTCTGACCCTCGTCGTGCTGTTCGAGGCCATCGGCGAGTCCGTGGAGCACCAGGCCTCGACCCTGGTCGAGCTGCTGGGCGCGGGCACGGCCGGCGAGGACCTGCCGCAATGGTTCGGGGTCCGGCCCGGCGGCACCCAGGACCTGGTCCTGCGGCTGGCTCATGAACCGGCCGCCCTGCCGGCCGTGCTCGACGCCTTGCCGAGCTCGGCGTCGGTGACCAGTTCAGTAGGCACCGGCGTGAGCTTCGTGGCGCTGCCCGCTGAGCAGGGGGTTGCCGCACTGCCCAGCCTGCGGGCCGCGCTGGAGCCGTTCGACGGCACCGCCGTCGTGCTGCACGCACCCGAGACCGTGCGCGGCCGCGTCGACCACTGGGGACCGATCGGGGACGCGCTACCGCTCATGCGCAAGGTCAAGGACCGGTTCGACCCGCAGCGGCTGCTGTCGCCGGGCCGCTTCGTCGGAGGGCTGTAGATGTCCAGCGCCACACCAGCAGTCGAGGGCTCGGCCGCGGACCTGCCGGACGGGACACCGACCGGTGCCGTCCGCGCGACCGACCAGGCCGCCGCTGAGGCGGTCGGCAGCCGTCGGCCCCTGGACCTCGGGCAGGGCGGTCCGGTGGCCGCGAGCGCCGCCCAGGCCACCGTCGGCCTCGGGCTGCCGTCGGTCGGCCGGCCGCTCGTACCGGCCTTCGACGAACACCACCCGCCGGACGCGGCGCTCGTCGGCGACTGCGTGCACTGCGGCTTCTGCCTGCCGACCTGCCCGACGTACGTGCTGTGGGGGGAGGAGATGGACAGCCCCCGCGGCCGGATCGACATCATGGGCAGCGGTCTGCAGGGGGCGCCGCTCGAGCCCTCTGCCGTCCGGCACCTCGACCAGTGCCTGGGCTGCATGGCCTGCGTGACCGCCTGCCCGTCCGGCGTGCAGTACGACAAGCTCATCGAGGCGACCCGGGCGCAGGTGGAGCGGCGGACGCAGCGGCCGGTGCGGGAGCGGCTCCTGCGCGGCCTGATCTACCAGCTGTTTCCCTACCCACGCCGGCTCCAGGTGCTGCGCGGGCCCCTGCGCGCCTACCAGGCCAGCGGGCTCGGCCGGGCGCTGGGCCGCTCCGGATTGCTCGACCGGCTGCCCGCGGCGCTGCAGGCGATGGAGTCCCTGGCCCCCCGACTCGGTCACGTGGACCGCCTCGCCGAACGCACGCCGGCCCGCGGGACGCGGCGCCGTACGGTCGGCCTGCTCACCGGGTGCGTTCAGGGCACCTTCTTCCCCGACGTCAACGCCGCCACGGTCCGCGTCCTCGCCGCCGAGGGCTGCGAGGTCGTCGTCCCGACGCGGCAGGGCTGCTGCGGCGCGCTGTCGGCGCACGCCGGCCTGGAGGACCAGGCGCTGGCCTTCGCCAAGTCCGTCATCGAGGTGTTCGAGGCCGCGGACGTCGAGACCGTCGTGGTCAACGCGGCCGGCTGCGGCTCCAACCTCAAGGAGTACGCCCACCAGCTGCGCGATGAACCCGCCTGGCAGGCCCGGGCGGAGGTCCTGGCCGGCAAGGTCCGGGACATCACCGAGCTGCTGGACGAGCTCGGGCCGGTGGCGCCCCGCTCCCCACTGCCGATGACCGTGGCCTACCAGGACGCCTGCCACCTCGCGCACGCGCAGGGCGTACGGGACCAGCCGCGACGGCTCCTGCGCGGCATCCCCGGCGTCGAGCTGCGCGAGCTGACCGAGGCCGACATCTGCTGCGGCAGTGCGGGGACCTACAACCTGCTGCACCCCGAGCCGGCCCGTGAGCTCGGCGAGCGCAAGGCCTCGGCCGTGCTGGCCACCGGCGCGCAGCTCATGGTGACCGCGAACCCGGGCTGCTGGATGCAGGTCGCGACGACCCTGGCCCGGATGGGCGAGCGGCTGCCGGTGGCCCACACCGTGCAGGTGCTCGACGCCGCCATCAGCGGGACGCCGGTCGAGCAGCTGCTGTCGGGCGCCCTCGACGGACCCGGTACGCCCATGCCCCGCCACGAGCGGCCGCCCACCCAGGCCGTACCGACAGCACCCACGAGCCGACCGGGCACCGACCCGGCCAGTCCCTGACGGAGGTACCGACGATGGTGCTCGCCTCGAGCTACACCCAAGTCTTCGACCCGTTGGGGCACTCCTTCGGGCTGTCGTCCTTGATCGCCGCCCTCCCGCTGCTGACCCTGTTCGTGCTGCTCGGCCTGCTCCGGCTGCAGGCCTGGATCGCCGGCCTGGTCGCGCTGGCGGTCGCGGTCGCGGTGGCGGTCCTCGGCTACGGGATGCCGATCGGCCAGTCGCTGATCGCCGGCAGCGAGGGGGCCGTCTTCGGCTTCTTCCCGATCATGTGGATCGTCATCAACGCGATCTGGATCTACAACCTGACGGTGCAGAGCGGCCACTTCGACGTCCTGCGCCGCTCGTTCGCCGGCGTCAGCCCGGACCAGCGGATCCAGGCGATCATCATCGCGTTCTGCTTCGGCTCCCTGCTCGAGGCCCTCGCCGGCTTCGGTGCTCCGGTCGCCATCTGCGCGGTGATGCTGCTCGCCCTGGGGATGTCCCCGATCCTGGCAGCCAGTCTCGCGCTGATCGCCGACACGGCCCCGGTCGCGTTCGGTGCCATCGGCGTCCCGATCACCACGCTGTCCACCGTGACCGGGCTCCCCGCCGACCAGCTCGGCTCGATGGTCGGCCGCCAGACGCCGGTCCTGGCGCTGTTCGTGCCCTTCGTGCTCGTCGGCGTCGTCGGGGGCATCCGCGGCGTGCGCGAGGTCTGGCCCGCAGCGCTCACCGCGGGGCTCACCTTCGCCGTCTTCCAGTTCCTCACATCCAACTTCATCTCCATCGCGCTCACCGACATCGTGGCCGCGCTCGCCTCCGCCGGCGCGGTCGTGCTGCTGCTGCGCTTCTGGCAGCCCGGCCAGACCATGCTGGCCGAGGGCGCGACCGGCCGCAGCCGCCCGGGCATGCCGATCGTCGCCGGTGGGGCCGTCGACGACGAGGCGTTCGTACGCCGCAACTCCGGGGACGTGCGGGACAGCCGGGCGGACATCGCGCGCGCCTACGCGCCGTACCTGATCATCATCGTGCTGTTCACCATCGAGCAGCTCCCCGGGATCAAGGACGCCCTCGACTCCTCGGTGCAGAAGTTCGCCTGGCCCGGCCTGCACGTGCTGACTCCCAAGGGCAAGCCGGTCTCCAGCGCGATGTTCACGTTCAACTACCTGCCGGCAGCCGGAACCACCCTGCTGGTCGCCGGGCTGCTGACGATGCTGGTCCTGAGGGTCAAGCCGGGTCGGGCACTGGCGGCGTACGGCGCCATGCTGCGGCAACTGGGCTTCGCGATCCTGACCGTCATGTCGGTGCTGGCGCTCGCCTACGTCATGAACGACTCCGGGCAGACGACCAGCCTCGGCAGGTGGATGGCCGGCGCGGGGGGGCTGTTCGCGCTCCTGTCGCCGCTGCTCGGCTGGATCGGCGTCGCCGTGACCGGGTCGGACACCTCGTCGAACTCCCTGTTCGGCGCCCTGCAGGTCACCGCGGCCAAGGGCGCCCACCTGAACCCGATCCTGATGGCGGCGGGCAACAGCTCCGGTGGCGTCGTCGGGAAGATGATTTCGCCGCAGAACCTCGCCATCGGGGCCAGCGCCGTTGGGTTGGCCGGCCGCGAGGGCGACCTGCTCCGCAAGGTCCTGCCGTGGACGATCGTCTTCCTGCTCGGGTCCTGCCTGCTGGTGTACCTGCAGAGCACCAGCGTCCTGTCCTGGATGGTGGTCAACCCCTGACAGGTCGCCTCGCCGACCCCCCGGTCCGCACGCCGCTGGCTCGGCTACTGCAGGTGGCCGAAGCACACCGGGCCGGACGCGGTGATCCCGGCCTGCACCGCGGCCACGGCCGCGGGATCGGTCGCACCACGGCGGACCGACGCCTCGGCCCGACGCATGGCGGCGGCGGCCGAGGAGACCTGGTCCCGTGTCGGGCCCGCGGGCAGGAGCACCGCCGCGTCGGCGAGATCGTCCTCCAGGTCGCCGTAGAACATCAGGGTGCCCGAAGCAGTCGCCGTACGGCCCGCGATCGCGCCTTGCGCGATGGCCAGGATGCTCGAGGCCTGACTCAACCGCAGGCAGGCGCCGTCGATGTCCCTGCTCCGCGAGCCGCAGCCGGACAGCCCGACCACCAACACGAGCACGGCCAGGACGGCTGGGGGTGGACCGGGCACCGGCAGAACCTACGCCGCACCCGGGTGGCCTCTGCCGCAGATCCCCAGGCCCCACCTTGCCGCGCCGCTGGGAACTCAGCTCAGCAGGAGCTTGACCGCCACCAGGACGCCGAACACGATCACGACCAGGCGCAGCACCCGGGAGCTGAGCCGCTTTGCGACTCGTGCGCCGGCCACGCCGCCCAGCAGGCTCGCGACGGCCATGACCAGGACGGCGGCCCAGCGGACCGGTCCGAACAGCACGAAGGCGAGCAGCGCGAGGGTGTTGATGGACAGCGACAGGGCGTTCTTCAAGCCGTTGAGCCGGGCCAGGTCTTCGGGCAGGAAGATGCCGAGGACCGCCAGCAGCATCACGCCGAGCCCCGCGCCGAAGTAGGCCCCGTACACCGAGGAGGCGAGCACCCCCAGGTGCAGCGGTGCCTGCGATCCCTGGCTCTGACCCGGTCGGGCGGCCACCCGGGCCGCGACCCACGGCTGCACGGCGAGCAGCGCACAGGCCGCGAGCACCAGGTAGGGCACGAGCAGCGTGAACAGCGACGCCGGCGTGGTGAGCAGCAGGACCGCGCCGAGGGCCGCGCCGGCCAGGCTGGTCAGCGCCAGTGCGACGACCCGGCTGCGCTGGGTCCTGAGCTCATCGCGGTACGGCAGCGCCCCGCCGACGTAGCCGGGCCAAAGCGCGACGGTGTTGGTGACGTTCGCGGTGACGCTGGGCAGCCCGACCGCCAGCAGCGCCGGGAAGGAGACCAGCGAGCCGCCGCCGGCCACGGCGTTGATCGCGCCGCCAAGGAAGCCGGCGCCGGCGAGCAGCGTGGTCTGTCCCGGGGTCACCGCCCCACCGCGTACCCCTGCCCGCCGCGCGGGTTCGCCGCAGCGCGCAGGAAGCCGGTCGCCGGATCGACGCCGGCCGCGCTGAGCCGCCCGAGGGACCAGTCCCCGGCCACGGTGATGTCGTGCCCGCGTCGCCGGAGCTCGGCGATCACCGGCCGGCCCAGGCGGTCCTCCACGACCAGGCCGGCCGGGTGCGACTCCCGCGGCCAGAACGAGCTCGGCATGTGGGTGCTGTGGAACATCGGGGCGTCGATGGCCGCCTGCAGGCCCAGGCCGAAGTGGACGTGGGCGAGGAAGAAGACCAGCGACCACTGGTCCTGCTGGTCCCCGCCCGGTGTGCCGAACGCCAGGTACGGCCGGCCCTGCTTGAGGGCGAGGGACGGCGCCAACGTCGTACGAGGTCGTACGCCGGGGCGCAGGGTGGCGGGCAGACCCGGCTCCAGCCAGGTCATCTGGCCCCGGGTCCCGAGGCAGAAGCCGAGCTCGGCGACCGTGGGGGAGCTCTGCAGCCAGCCGCCGCTGGGGGTGGCGGAGATCATCAGGCCGTGGCGGTCCACCACGTCCAAATGGACCGTGTCGCCGCGGGTCACCCCCTGGCTGTCGATGGTCGGCTCCCCGGCGCCGGCCGCCGCGGCAGGTGGCGCGGCCCGGAGGGCGTCGGCGGTGCCGCCACCGGGACCGGCCAGCCGGGGAACGCGCCCCCCTGGACTGCCCGGCCGCAGTGCGGTCGAGGCCCGGTCCACCACGAGCGACCGTCGCCCCTGGTTGTAGTCCGGCGAGAGCAGGTCGGCGAGCGGTACGTCGACGGCGTCCGGGTCGCCGTACCAGGCCTCACGGTCGGCGAAGGCGAGCTTGGCGCACTCCACGACGGTGTGGACGTAGTCGGCGCTGAGCAGTCCGGCCTCGGTCAGGTCGAAGCCCTCGAGCAGCGCCAGCTGCTGCAGGAACACCGGCCCCTGCCCCCACGGGCCGGTCTTGCAGACGGTGTAGCCGTGGTAGTCGTAGGTGACCGGCTCCTCGACCGGGCACCGCCAGTCGTGCAGGTCCTGGCCGGTGAGCACTCCGGCATGCACGTCCCCGGAGGTGTCCCGGACCGCACTGCGGCTGTGCGCGTCGATGGCCTCGGCCACGAACCCGGAGTAGAACGCCGCCCGGGCCCCGCGGATGCGACCGGCCCGGTCCCGACCGGCGGCCTCGCCCTCGGCCACGAGCCGCCGCCAGGTCCCGGCGAGCACGGGGTTGCGCATCCGGCTGCCTGCCGTCGGCACCCCGTCGCCGAGCCAGGTGTCAGCCGAGGTGGGCCAGTCCTGCCGGAAGGTCTGCTCCACCGCCGCGATCGTGTCGCGCACACGCGGGAGGACTGGCCACCCCCGTTCGGCGTATGCGACGGCCGGCTCGAGGACCTCACGTAGCTCCCAGGTGCCCCACTGCTCGAGCAGGAGCAGCCAGGCCCCGACCGCCCCGGGGACGGCGGCCGGCAGCAGACCCGTACCCGGCACGAGGTCCAGGCCCAACTCCGCGAAGTGCTCCAGCGTGGCCGCCGCCGGCATCACGCCTTGACCCGCAACCACGCGCACCCGCTCGTCCGCCGGATCCCACAGCAGGATCGGTGCCTCGCCACCGGGGCCGTTGAGATGCGGTTCGACGACATGCAGGACGAAGGCGGCCGTGACCGCGGCGTCGGCGGCGTTACCGCCCCGCTCCAGCACGCCCATTCCCGCGGCCGAGGCGAGCCAGTGGGTACTGGCCACCATCCCCAGGTCGCCGGTCAGCTCGGGCCTGGTGGTGAAGCCCTCTTCGGTCATGCGCTCGCCTGTCGCTGGTCGATGCGTGGCGCCCCGTGCTCGGGGTCCACGAGATGGCAGGCCACGGCGTGACCGGGTCCGGTGACCTCGTGCAGCACCGGGACCTCGACCCGGCAGCGGTCCTGTGCCACCGGGCAGCGCGGGTGGAACGGGCAACCCGGCGGCGGGTCGATCGGGCTGGGCGGGTCGCCGGCCAGCACGACCCGATGCAGGGTGCGCTGGACGGCAGGGTCGGGAAGGGGCGCGGCCGACAGCAGCGCCTGGGTGTAGGGGTGCTGCGGGTCGGCGAACAGTTGTTCGCGCGAGGACATCTCGACGATCTTGCCCAGGTACATCACCGCGATCTGGTCGCTCACGTGCTCCACCACGGTCAGGTCGTGGGTGATGAACAGGCAGGAGAAGCCCAGCTCGGACTGCAGCTCACTGACCAGGTTCAGGATCGAGGCCTGGACCGAGACGTCGAGGGCGCTGACCGGCTCGTCGGCGACGAGCAGCGCGGGCCGCAGGACCAGCGCGCGGGCCAGGCCGACCCGCTGCCGCTGGCCGCCGGAGAGCTCGTGCGGGAAGCGGTGGCGCAGGTCGGTGCGCAGCCCGACCTGGCGCAGCATGTCGTCGACCCGGTCGGTCCGCTCGTCGCCGCTGGCGACCTTGTGCAGCCGAAGCGGCTCGCTCACCACCTGACCGACCGTCATCCGGGGGTTGAGCGAGGAGTACGGGTCCTGGAACACGATGTGCATCTGCCGCCGCAGCGGGCGCAGCTCCCGCGCACCCAGCCCGACCAGCTCACGCCCCTGCAGGCGCACACTGCCGGACGTGGGCGCGATCAGGCGTACGACGCACCGGCCGACGGTGGTCTTGCCGCTGCCGGACTCCCCCACCAGGCCCAGCACCTGACCGGGGGCGATCTGCAGCGAGACGCCGTCCACTGCGCGTACCGCCTCGCTGGACTTGCGCAGCCCGGACCCGACTGTGAAGTGCTTGACCAGGTCCTCGACCTGCAGGACGTTTTCGCTCACGCCGGGCCCTCTCCTGGGTGATAGCAGGCCACGAGGTGCCCGGGCCCGGCCTCACTGAGCCGCGGTCGGGCCGCCGAGCACTCGGCGGTCGCCCTCAGGCAGCGGTCCACGAAGGTGCACCGGTCGGGGGAATCGGGCAACGACGGTACGACACCAGGGATCTCGGTCAGTCGGGTGGTGCCGGCCGAGCGGCCACCGGCCCGCGGTATCGCGGCCAGCAGCCCGCGCGTGTAGGGGTGCTGAGGCACGGCGAAAAGCTCGTCCACGCCGGCCTGCTCGATCCGCCGCCCGGCGTACATCACCACGACCCGGTCGGCGATGTCGGCCACCACGCCCAGGTCGTGGGTGATGATCACGATCGCGGTGCCGAGGCGGTCCCGGAGGTCGCGCATCACGTCCAGGATGCCGGCCTGCACCGTGACGTCCAGCGCGGTGGTGGGCTCGTCGGCGATCAGCAACTGCGGCGAGCAGGCCACCGCGATGGCGATCATCACGCGCTGACGCATCCCGCCGGACAGCTGGTGCGGGTACTCCGCGAGCCGCCGCTCCGGCGCGGGCATCCCCACCAGCTGCAGCAGCTCGAGAGCGCGGCTTCGGGCCGCGGCACGCCCGAGGTGCTCGTGCCGACGGAGCACCTCGGTGATCTGCCGCCCCACCGTGAAGGAGGGGTTCAGCGAGGTCATCGGCTCCTGGAAGACCATGCTGACGTCCCGTCCCCGCACCTGCTGCAGCGAGCGGGCCCGCATCCCGCGCAGCTCGGCGCCCGCCAGCCGGATGCTGCCGGTCGTCGTACTGCTGCGCGGTGGCAACAGACCCGGGATGCTCATGGCGGTCACCGACTTGCCGCAGCCGGACTCCCCCACGATCGCCAGGATCTCCCCCTCCGCCACGGTGAACGAGACGTCGTCGACCGCCTGCACCGGACCGTCCTCGGTGTCGAACCGGACCGAGAGCCCCTCGACCTCCAGCAGGGGGGCGGCGGACGTTGGCGCGTTCATCGGACCGCCTTCGGGTCCAGCACGTCCCGCAACCCGTCGCCCAGCAGGTTGAACGCCAGGGTCGCCAGCACGATCGCGACCCCCGGGAAGATCGCCAGGTACGGCGCCTGCTGCAGGAAGCCTTGGGCGGAGGACAGCATCACTCCCCACGACGGAGTCGGCGGCTGTACGCCGAGGCCCAAGAACGACAGAACCGCCTCGCCGATGATCGCGCTCGGGATCGCCACCGTTGCCTGGACGATCAGCGGCGACAGGGCGTTCGGCAGGATGTAGCGGCGCAGGATGGTCAGGTCCCCCGCGCCGTCGGCGCGGGCTCCGGAGACGTAGTCCTGCTCCCGAAGCCCGAGCACCTCGCCGCGGGTGATCCGGACGATGCCCGGCAGCTGCGCCAGTCCGAGGGCCAGGACGACGTTGCGCAGCGACGCACCGAGGATGGCGGTGAGACCGACCGCCAGGATGAGGAACGGGAACGCCAGCAGCACATCGGTGACCCGCATGATGAGGGCATCGGTGAGGCCGCGGTAATACCCGGCGACGAGCCCGACCGGGACCGCGACCAGCATCGCCAACGCGGTCGCCAGCAGGCCGGCCTCAAGGGACACGCGGGCGCCGTACGCGATCCGGACAAACACGTCCCGGCCGAGGTCGTCGGTGCCGAGCAGGTGGGCGCCGGACGGCGGTTGCAGCACCGCGAGGAAGTCGCTGGCCCCGGGGTCGTAGGGCAGCAACGGTGCCGCGACCGCGAGCACCACGAAGACCACGATGAGGACCAGGCCGGCCACGGCGAGCGGCCGCCGCAGGAACCGGCGCCGCAACCGGCCTCGACGACGGGTCCCCGACGCCTCGACCGCACCTGCCGGCAGTCCCGCCGCGGCGGCCGGCGAACTGGGGACCCCGGCGTCCAGGCCCGGACCAGCGGCGCTCATGCCGCCCCGCCGGCGACGCGGATGCGCGGGTTGAGATAGGAGTACGTCAGGTCCACCAGCAGGTTCACCGCGACGTACCCGATGACCGCGACCAGGACGGCGCCCTGCACGACCGGGTAGTCCCGGGAGAACACCGAGTCCACCAGCAGCTTGCCGAAGCCGGGGATGACGAAGATCTGCTCGGTGATGACGGCTCCGCTGATGAGGGCGCCGAGCTGCAGGCCGAGCACCGTGACGACCGTGACCAGGCTGTTGCGCAGCGCGTGCACCCCGATGACCTGCCGTTCGGACAGGCCCTTCGCCCGGGCCGTCCGCACGTAGTCCGCGGACAGGCTCTCGAGCATGGCGGAGCGCATCTGGCGCATCAGGACCGCGGCCAGCTGCACCCCCAGCACGCTCGCCGGCAGGATCAGGTGCCGCAGGTTGTCCACCGGGTCGGAGAACAGCGAGACGAACCCGGACGCGGGCAGCAGGTGGACCTGCACGGTGAGGCCGAGGATCAGCAGGAGCCCGAGCCAGAAGTTCGGGATCGACAGCCCGACCAGCCCGAACACGCTACTGATCGAGTCCAGGACCCCGCCCCGGCGTACCGCCGCAAAGATCCCCAACGGAATGCCTACAGCAACGGCGATCAAGACCGCCAACAGGCTGAGCTCCAGCGTGACGGGCAGGCGCTCCACGATGATGCGCCCGACTCCCAACCCGTTGCGGGCGGACTGACCCAGGTTGCCCTGTAGCGCATTGCCGACGTACTTCACGAACTGCACGGGCACGGGCTGATCCAGACCGAACTGATGGCGGATAGCAGCTAGAGCCACCGGATCGCGGTCCTCCCCCGACAGGGCCAGGGCCGGGTCGCCCGGCAGTGCGCGGACCCCGAGGAAGACCACGAGGCTGCCCAGGAACACCACCAGGGCGGCAGCGCCCAGCCGGCGCAGCGCGAAGCGGGCCATGCTTAGCCCTTCGACCCGCCGAGGAAGCCCGCCGTCTTCAGGCGCGGCAGGCCGTCGTCGTAGTACGCCAGACCGCCGACGCCCTTGGCCGTGCCCAGGAACAGCTGCGGGTTGTAGAGGTAGATGAGCCCGTTGACCTTGGCCTGGGCGGCCAGGGCCGCCGTGTAGTCCTTGGTCCGCGCGGCCATGTCGGGGTTCTTGCGGGCATCCTCGAGCGGCGTGTCGATGGTCGGGTCGGACAGGCCGCTGATGTTCAGTGAGCCGCCGGTGTGCAGGAAGTTGTAGACGTTGCCGTCGGGGTCCACTCGCCCGGACCAGCCGATGGAGAACACGTCGTACTTACCGGCGTCGGTCTGGTCCAGCGACGAGGCGAACTCGGTCGGCTTGAGCTGCACGTCGAACCCGGCCTCCTTCTCCAGGGACTGGACGACCTGACCGAAGCGCTGCTCGTCCGGCGTCGTGCCGATGGTCAGCGCCACCGGGACGGGAGTCTTCATGCCGGAGGCCGCGACGAGCTTCTTGGCGGCGGGCAGGTCCCGCTTGGGGCACACCTCGTGGTCGGCGTACGGGCTCGCCGTCGGGATGGGGCTGCAGGCCGGCTGGTACAAGCCGCGGAAGACGACCTTGTTGATGACGTCCCGGTCGAGGGCATCGGCGAAGGCCTGGCGCAGCTGCGGCGAGCCACCCAGCGCAGTGGTGACCTTCCCGACCGGCTTGCCGACCCCGCTGGCGTTGCCCACGTTGATGGTCAAGCCTTGGTAGCCGATCGACGTCGCCGTGATCAGGCTCAGTTTCGGGTCTGCCTTGACCGAGGCGACATCGGTGGGAACCAGCCGCTCGGCCACGGCGACGTCGCCGGACTTGAGGTTTGCCGCCCGTACATTGCCGTCAGTGATGATCTTGAAGATCACCGAGTCCAGCTTCACCTTGGCGGCGTCGTAGTACATGCTCGACTTCTTCAGCACGACCTGGCTGCCGGTGGTGCGGCTGACGAAGGAGAACGGCCCGACGCAGACCGGGCTCGTGCCGAAGCGCGGACCGAGTTTGCCGAGCTGCGTCGGCGACATGATCATTCCTGCCCGGTCGGCGAGCACAGCGGACAGCGGGGCAAACGGCGTGGCCAGCGTGAGCCGGACCGTCATGGGGTCCACGACGGCGACCTTCTTGACCGTCTTGATCTCGCTCTTGCGCGCCGAGCCGCTCAGGGTCAGGTCACGGTCCAGCGTGGTCTTCACCGCCGCGGCGTCCAGCGGGGTGCCGTCGTTGAACTTCAGACCGGGGCGCAGGCTGATGGTGACCGACTTGCCGTCGGCCGAGGTCTTGGGCAGCGCCGCGGCGAGCTGAGGGACGACCTCTAGCTTGTCGTTGACGTCATACAGCTTCTCGCAGAAGTTGGCGAAGACCTCCCGGCCGACCAGGCTGCGACCTAGCGTCGGGTCCAGCTTGTCGGGATCCTCCGCGAGCGCGACCGTCATCGTCCCGCCCGGCTTGACCGCGCCGGTGTTGGTCGCGACGGCACCGCTGGCGCCGGTGGTCGGAGCGCCCGCACCCGACGCCCCGCCTCCGGACGAGCCCGAGGTGCAGGCAGCGGTAACCAGTAGGCCGACTGCTACGGCGGTCGTGGTGGCAAAGGGACGGGGCATCAGCATCTGAGGGCTCCTTGACTGGGCGACCGGCTAGGGCGGGTAGCTGTCACCGTGGCCTACCGGCGCTTGGTATACAACAGCCGAGATCAAATTTCTACGTGGAACCTGCCCGGCTGGTGCCCCGCTAGGGCCCGGAAGGAGCGGCGGGCGGCCGCGACGTGCTGGCGCGCCTCGGCCTCAGCCCTCCCCTCGTCTCCCGCGGCGATGGCGTCCAGGAGCTCGCGGTGCTCCAGCCAGGAGTGCGGTGCGCGGGTCGCGGCACTGTGCCGGAACAGCCACTGGGCCCGCTTGACCATCGGTTGCGCGATCCCGGTCAGGTAGCTGTTGCCCGCGAGGCTGATGACCGTGCTGTGGAAGGCGGTATTCAGCTCAGCGAGCAGGTCGAGCTCACCGGCAGCGGTGGCAGCTTGCGCCTGAGCGAGGATTTCCCGCAGCTCCTGGATGCCCTCGGAGGTGCCTCGCCGGGCGGCCAGGCGGGCCGCGACCGGCTCCAGCGCCATTCGTACATCGAACAGGTCCTCGGCGGCCGGGCCGGAAAGCAGCGCAACGCACGCGCCCCTGCGGGGAATGACCTCGATGAACCCCTCGCTGGACAAGACCCTGATGGCCTCGCGGACCGGGTTGCGGGAAACTCCCAGGCGCTCCGCGAGGCGGTCCTCCACGAGCCGGCTGCCGGGAGCAACCTCCCCGGAGAGGATCAACCGACGCAGCTCCGCCGCGACAACCTCGCGCAACGGAAGCTGCTGACCCACCAACCGAACCGCAGGCTGCACCACCCCGTAACTGTATCCAGGAGCTGCTCAGGCGTCCGGGGTGGCCATCAGGGCGTCCAGCCCCATCTACCGGCGCCGCAGCCGCGCGGAGTTCGACCACCTCCTCGGGCCTCTTGGATGTGTCTCGGCAGCAGAATCGGTGGGAACGCGGCCAGAACTGTATCCAGGGCACAGCTCGGAAGCCGGGCGTAGCGGACGCCGCTAGCGTCGGGCTGTGACTGAGGCAGAGCCGTCGGATAATCCTGCCGGCGGGAGCCGGGTGGCGGTTGGTGCGCGATCGGGCGCCCGAACTGGCCTTCGCGGTGGGGTCCATGCTGCGGTTGCCGTTCACCGACGCGGCGTGGGCAGGCGCGGTGGCCCTGTACTCGATCATCCACTTGACGGCCGATGAGAGGGCGACCGCTTGCCGCGAGCTCGCCCGGGTGATGCATCGCGGCGGCTGGCTGCTGGTCGCGTTCCACGTGGACAGCCACGAGTTCGGGATCGGGGAGGTCAACCAGCTCACCAGCTGGTTCGGGGAGAGCGTCGAGCTCGACGCGTACTTCCTCGAGCCACGAGACGTGGTGGTCCAGCTGGAGGCAGCCGGCTTCGCGCTGATGGCCAAGGTCGAACGGCAGCCGGCTCCCGAGGTCGAGTACCCGAGCCGGCGCTGCTACCTGCTCGCGCAGCGCCACTGAGTAGTGACCGACAACTCTGGTTGCAGCCAGTAGCGTGGATCACGCGGGACAGGTGCTGCTGATCATCGGTACGCAATTGGCTCTTGTGCCCGTGCGGTGGCGGGGTGAAGAGCCGGCGGATTGGATAGCGCTGGGTCGCTGAGCGAGCCCCCAGCGGCCACAGACTTGTCAGCAATCTCCTGTCATCCAGGGAAAGCCACTCACATGGTCTGCCACGTTCTCCCTCGATTCTGGTCGGTGGGCGCCGCCACTACCGACCTCGAGGTGGCGCTGCTGACACACCGCGCAGGTCTGGCCTCGGAGCCCTCGGCCACTCTCCTGCACAACCTGCGGGTGCCAGACGTGGCCGCAACGGACACTGTTCTCGGTCGTGTTCCGGACATCACCGGAGAACCGTGTCCTCGCGTTTTCCTCGACAGTCGGACGCCTGCCTGGGTCGAGGCAGAGCTGGTCGCCCGGGACTGGCGAGTCGAGTCGAACCTGCAGCTTGTCCTGGCCGCCGACACAGGAATCGAACTCGTCCCCGACGCACCGATCCGACCGGCCGGCGATGCGGACTGGGAGGAGCTGGGCGCCCTGTTCCGCGCTGACCACGAAGAGGAGGACCGCAAGGGCGGCCGGTCGCTCCGCCCACGAAGCCGGACCGATCAGGTTGTCAGGGCCCGACGTGGGCTCGTCGCACCGGTGCGGTATTTCGTCGCTGAGCTGGACGGGATCGCCGGCTTCGTCGCTGAGTGGCCCGGCGGCAGGGATGGGTTCGGGTTGGTCGAGGACCTCTTCGTGCGTCCCGACCATCGCGGGCGCGACCTGGCCCGGGCCCTGATCGGCCAGGCCGTGACGTGGGCGCGGTCCGGGGGAGCTCGCCCGGTGGTGATCGGTGCCGAGCCAGACGACACCCCGAAACACCTTCACACCCGGCTCGGCTTCGTCCCGACGGCGGTCCTTCGTGTCGCCTCGCCGCCGCAGGACGACGAGCAGGAAGCCGTCTGACCGCCAGCCACGCGCGGCAGTTGCGGGCTCTGCGGCCGGCGGCCCTCCGCGAGGGCGGCGAGGGCGGCGACGGCGGCGACGGCGGCGGCGGCGGCGGTGATCGTCTTGACGACGACAGGCTCCACGCGAACACCATCAGGCACGGTGCTGAGCAGGATCCTGGCCGCGCCAGCCTCATGCGCCACGCCTACGGTTGCGGGGCCGCCATCGTCTACGTTCAGCGCCGGTCATGATGGCCTGGTGCTCGTCGTTTTCGCTGGTCCGCCGGGAACGGGCAAGACGACGTTGTCGCGGCGCCTTGCCATGGATCTTCGAGCGGCTCTCCTGCGGGTCGACGTGATCGAGGCCGCCTTGCTTCGCTCGGGTGAACTGAGCCCTCCGCTCGGGCCAGTCGGCTACGTCATGGCGCAGGAGGTGGCGGCCTGCTGCCTGGCGGTCGGCACCCGCACGGTCGTGGACGCGGTCAACCCCACTGCTGAGGCCCGAGCTGGGTGGCGCGGGATAGCGGCGGCGGCCGGCACGGCCCTGTACGTCTTCGAGGTCGTCCTCGGCGACGCGGTCGAGCACCGTCGGCGGGTTGAGCAGCGTCAGAGCGACCTGCCGGGCCTCGTCGTACCGACCTGGCAGCAGGTGGTCGAGCGGGACTACCAGCCCTGGGACGTGGAGCGCGACGGAGGCCGCGTGGTCGTGGACGGGCAGGACACCCGGGCCGCCCTCGCCGTCATCTACGCCGGACTGGCTTCGTCGGTCCACAGGCCGCGACCGATGAACGATCGCTGAGCGGGACGCGCGGTCGCCCCGGTTCTACGGTGCCGGTGTGGACGTGGAGGGACCTGCCGGGGCCGGGCGGGCCGCCATCAGCAAGGCCCGACGGCAATCTGCGGAGCGGTTCCGGCCGGAGCAGGGACCTCTTGCATTGGGCGAAGCTGCGCTCAGCTTGGGTCGGACCGGGTGGCGACGACGAAGCCGTGTGGCGGAGGTGCTGAGCGGCCGAGTGAGGTCGCGACCTGCGTCCGGTCGTGGAGGGTGGTCGTCCACCCGTTCCGCTCGAGCCAGCCGCCGAGGTCCTCACGAAGGCCGCCCTTCCACATCTCTGCGAACTCCCGCATGGCCGGTAGCGATTGCACCTGCTGGCGCAGCTCATCGGACCGGGTTGCCTGTCGCTCGGCGGCGAGCTGGCTGCGTGGCGCTGACAGGTCCCCGATCGTATTGAGCAGCTCGACCGCCTCCTGGTGGGTCAGGTAGATCAGCAACCCCTCGATGAGCCACGTGGTGGGTGCACCGGGTTCGAAGCCCGCAGCCCGAAGGGCCGAGAGTCAGCTCCCGCGCAGGTCGACCGGAACGACAACGCGCCGACATCGCGCCGTTGCGTTCTGCGCGTACAGCACCTCGTCCTTGAAGCGCAGCACCTCGGGGAGGTCGAGCTCGTACAGCATGACTTCCGCTGGCCACGCCAGCCGGAACGCCCGGGCGTCCAGACCCGCCGCCACCAGGACCACCTGCCTTCGGTCCGCGAGCACGCTTGCGGTGAGGTAGTCGTCGTAGAAGCGGGTGAGAATCACCCCCGCGAGCGCGAACGCCGCACCAAGGTCTCCCTTGGCCACCCCGGCGTCGGCGGCCACGGCCAGCGGCGCCGCAGCTACAAACGCCGCCGCATACGGGTCATCGAAAAGCCTGTGCGGCCGCAGCCCCTCCGCAGCTCGCAGCGCGGCCATGCCGACCGCGGTCCGACCAACACCGGTAGGTCCCTCCACGTCCACGTCTGCACCGTAGGACCGGAGGCGACCGCGCGTCCGGTCAGCGGTCGGGGATCGGTCAGGCCGGCTCGCCCGGGGACCCGGCTGGCCTGCTACGCCGCTGGTTCGCGTGCAGCAGCAGAACGGCATCGGCGAAGGCCGCGGGGTTCTCTTGTGGTGGGTCGTGCCCGGCATCGACCAGTTGGCGGTCGATGAGGTTGCTGAAGTGCGTTTCGTGCTGGGCGCGGGATTGCGGCGGCCCGAGCCCGTCGTACTCGGAGTCCAGCACGACGGTCGGAACGGTGATCATCGGCTGGGCAGCGATCAGCTCCTCGGTCTGCTGATAGGCCGGATCGCCGTCCACCAGGCCGTAACGGTGCCGGTAGGAGTGCACGACCACGTCGACGAAGTCGGGATTGTCGAACGACGGGGCGGTGGCGGCGAACTGGGCGTCGGTGAAGCGCCACCGCGGCGACCACTGAGCCCACAATAGCCGCGCGAACTCGGCCCGGTGGGCTCGCAACCCGTTGCGCCCTCGTTCGCTGTGCAGGTAGTACTGGTACCAAAGGGCGCTCTCGGTGTCCGGCGCCGCCGGGGTGTTGACGGCGGCGATGTCCTGCACGTTGTAGCCATCAACCGTGACCAGACCGGATACCTTCTCGGGCCACAGCGCCGCCACAAGGCAGGCCGCGCGCCCACCCCAGTCGAAACCGGCCACGATCGGGCGATCCAGACCAAGCGCGTCGAGCAACTCAGCGAGATCGTGGGCTCGGGCGGCCTGCTGGCCGGATCGAGGTGTGTTCGCGTCCACGACGCGGGTCGCTCCGTAGCCGCGAAGGTAGGGCACCACAACATCTGCGCCGGCTCGGGTCAGCGTTGCCACAACGTCGTCGTAGCAGCGTGGGTCGTAGGGAAAGCCATGGAGCAGCACGACTGCCCATCCAGGCCGCTCGCCGTGACGTTCGTACGCAACGTCCAGAACACCGGCCCGCACCATGTCCACCCCGACGAGGGTGCCAGACCGAGCGGAACCTCCGCCAGCACATGGCTGATCTTGATTGACTGCTCGGGAAGTCTCTCAGTACGTCGTGTCGGATCCGGGCTAGCTCGGTCGACGTACGGGTACGGGCTGGACCGCCCCCGGACCGGCCGTGACACAAGGAGAAGACATGCGCTTCCTGACCGCCATCAAGTCCGCCGAGGACGCCGACTTCGGGCCACCGCCGGCGAGCCTGTTCGCTGCCATCGCGGCGTACGGGGAGGAGGCCGTCCGAAACGGCACGCTGCTCGACCAGGGCGGCCTGCTGCCGACATCGCAGGGCGTGCAGATCCGGCTCCAAGCGGGCAAAGTCACCGTCACTGACGGGCCGTTCACCGAGGCCACCGAGGTCATCGGCGGCTACGCGATGTTCCAGCTGCGCTCCCTCGAGGAGGCGGTAGAGCTGGGCCGTAGGTTCATGGAGATCCACGCTGAGCACTGGCCGGAGTTCGTGGGCACCTGTGAAGTCCGGCAGATTATGGACGCGACGCCGGCGGGCTGACGCCGCTTGCCCTTGGTCGGGCGGTGGTGGTCTGATCGGTGCCCGTGACCAACCATGACCCCCACCGCTCGATCGAGGCGGTCTGGCGCCTGGAGTCAACGCGTCTTCTCGGCGCGCTGGTGCGCATCGTCCGCGACATCGGCCGCGCCGAGGACCTCGCACAGGACGCGTTGGTCGCGGCGCTCGCGCAATGGCCGGAGTCGGGCGTACCCGCCAACCCCGGCGCCTGGCTGCTGGCGGTGGCCAAGCGCCGTGCGATTGACAGCTTCCGCCGCGACGAACGGCAGGACCGGGCGTACGCCCAGGTCGGAGAGTCGCTCGAACAGGTCGCAGGCGGCATCGAGACCGCGGTCGACCACGTCGAGGACGACGTCCTGCGCCTGATGTTCTTGTGCTGTCACCCCTGCCTGACCCCCGATGCTCAGGTGACGCTGGCACTCAGGCTGCTCGCCGGGCTCACCGTCAAACAGATCGCCCGCTCCTTCCTCACCTTGGAATCGACTGTCGGACAACGCATCACGCGCGCCAAACGCAGCCTTGCCGACGCCCGTGCCACCACGGAGGAGCCCGGCCAGGACGAGCGCGCCGAGCGGTTGTCAGCGGTGCTGGGCGTGCTCTACCTGCTGTTCACCGAGGGCTACTCCGCGACTGGTGGGGACGACTGGATGCGCCCCGCGTTGTGCGAGGAGGCACTGCGGCTCGGCCGCGTCCTGGCCGGTCTCGTCCCCCGCGAGCCGGAGGTGCACGGGCTCGTGGCACTCATGGAGATCCAGTCCTCCCGCACAGCGGCGCGCATAGGCACCGGCGGTCAACCCGTCCTGCTCCAAGACCAGGACCGTGGTCGCTGGGACCGTCTGCTCATCCGCCGTGGGCTCGCGGCCCTGGAACGCGCCGAGTCCCTCACCGCGACGCCGGGCACCTACGTCCTGCAAGCCGCCATCGCCGCCTGTCACGCCCGCGCCGCTACGGCGCACGAGACGAACTGGAAGGGGATCGCCGCGCTCTACGCAGCCCTGGTCGCCGTCACCGGCTCACCCGTCGTCGAGCTCAACCGCGGCATCGCCGTCTCCAGGGCGTACGGACCCGTCGCCGGCCTCGAGGTACTCGACCTGCTGCGGGACCGCCAGGAGCTGCGCGGCTACCACTTGCTGCCCAGCGCCCGCGGCGATCTGCTCGTCCAGCTCGGTCGGGTCGAACAGGCACGCGAGGAGTTCGAGCGGGCCGCGGCCATGACAGCCAACGAGCAGGAGCGGGGGATGCTTCTCAAACGAGCCGCGGGAGCGTGACAGTCATGGGCTCGTACGGTCGGAGCCTGTCATTGGTCAAGGGCGCTTCGAAAACTGTCGGTCCGCCAGCAGCAGCCGCTCAGCGACCATGCAAACGTTCAAGGACACGCTCGTGGGCCCCGGGTCGCCATCGCGGCACAGACACGCGCCGAGTTGCTCGTCTGGCCGGAACTGGGTACTGGGCCGGGTCCTCGCTCCGGGCGTCACCGGCGGTAGAAACGGTGCATGGCCAAATCGCTCAGGTGCCGGCGTACCGCATAAAGATCACGTTGAACGGCGTCAAGCCCCTGGTGTGGCGGCGGGTGGTGCTTCCGGGCGCTTGGCCGCTGAGCAAGGTGCATGACGCAATACAGCTCGTGATGGGCTGGACCGACAGCCACCTGCACGAGTTCGAAGTCGGCAGCGTGCGCTGGGGACGGCCCGACCCCGGCTGGGGCACGGGCGAAGTCCGCCGGGAGGCGACCGGCCGGCTGCACGAGGTAGTCCCCGCCGTCGGCGACAAACTCCTCTACACCTACGACTTCGGCGACGACTGGCGACACACGCTGCTCGTCGAGGAGCTCCTGCCGCCGCAGCGCGTCGCGACCTGCTCGGCGGGAAGCGGCGCGTGCCCGCCCGAGGACTGCGGAGGCCTCTGGGGCTACGAGGAGTTGGTGCAGATCCTGGCCGACCCCGGGCATCCGGAACATCAAGAACGCCTGGAGTGGGTGGGCGGGCCGTACGACCCGAAGGCCTTTGACGTGGCCGATGCAAGCCAGGCCCTGAGCTTGCTGCGCTGATTGGCAAGGGGTCGTCCGGCTGGGGATGAGGCATCGCACGCCGCCGCCGGCATCTCGGCCCAAGCGATCGCTGGCACCGCGCTGCAGCTCGTCAGCGAGGTCGGGGTCGGGGTCGACGGGCTGACTATGCGCCCATTGGCCGGTCGGCTCGGGGTCCGTGCACCGTCGCTGTACTACTACATCCGCAACAAGGGCGACCTGCTGCACTTGGTCGCACGGCACGCCTTCGCCTCTTTCGGACCAGCCATTCACGCCTACCAGCGAGTTCGATCTTTGGACGACTGGATCGCCGTCACACGCGCCGGCGCCCTCAAGGCCCGAGCGTTCTACCGCAGCACCCCGGGTTGGCCGCAGTCATGCTGGCCCAAGCGCGCCCGGGCCGCGACGCAGGCGAGGGCACACGCCCAGAACTCGTGCCCGCCGAGCTGCAGGCGCTGATCCGCCTCGGCGTCCCCGCAAGCTGGCACATCGGGTCTTTGGAAGCCGGCGCGCGTTGGAAACTCGCGTCGATGACCGCCGAGGGATCACTCAAGCGCCACCCGTGACGGTGACCGGTACGTAGAACCCGCCCGCGTACATGCCCCGTGACGGGGCCATATACCGGTGACACTGCCGGGATGAGCGATTTCAGTCGACTACGCCCGCGCGTTGTACGCCGACAGCAGCCGAACGGGCCCTCCTCCACCGCACTGATCAGCTCACGAACAGCCAGCCGATCGATAGACACCTTTCACGGTAAACAGCGGACCCGACAATCTGCCGGGGAAAGGCGGTCCCGGTCACGTGGCATACTCATGGCATGAATCGCACACGATTGAGTACAACCGTGGACGCCGAACTGCTGGACGGCGCGCGGAGGTCCCGTTCGGGGGCTACCGACGCCGCTCTTATTGACGAGGCGCTTCGGGCGCTGCTCGCTCGTCACCGATCCGCAGAAGTGGACGCGAGCTACGCCGCCTACGACGAGCACCCTACCGACGAGCCAGACGAATGGGGCGACCTCGCCTCGTGGCGACAGGCAGCGGCCGCCTCATGAACGCGCTGCCGGCTCGGGGGGAAGTGTGGTGGTGCGAGATGCCCGAGATCGGACGACGTCCAGTCGTCGTGCTGTCCCGCGACGCCGTGATCCCGCGGCATCGCCGGGCACTCGTCGCGCCGTGCACGACAACAATCCGAGGCCTCGCAAGCGAGGTCGTTCTCGAGCCCGGCGACGATCCGGTCCCGCGCCGTTCGGCAGTCAACCTGGACTCGGTCGAAAGTGTCTCGCTCGCGGTACTCGTCAACCGGGTTGGCCGGTTGGCCGACATTCGGATGCGCGAGATCTGCGGCGCCCTCGAGGTGGCGGTCGACTGCCACGGCTGACGCCGGTGCGCATAGGCGGATCCTCTTGCGGTCAACCGTCGGCGCGGGCGAGCTCTCGCTCGACAGCGCGGCGGATCCACTGGAAAATGGAGCGGTCTTCGTCGTAAGCGGCACGGTTGCGCAGTTGCTGCAGCACGTCCTCCGGGAACCGCACCGGGATCGGGGCGCTGAAGCTCCTGCCCGGGTGTCAGGTGGGGCGTGGTGTCGGTCATCGGTCCTCCCGGAGGCGGGCGAGGTGGTCGCTGGCGAGGTGGGGCTGAGTAGCAACGGTGCAGGGTCGTCCGCTAGGCGTGGATGGTCGTGCCCCGCGACAGCAAGCCGGTCAGGTAGCGTTGGTTCTCGCGGCCGCACGCCTGTTCGCGGTGAGCACGAGCCCTTCGGCCAGCCCGACGAAGGGCATGACTGGGCCTCTGCCCGACGATTTCACGGTGGTAAGCACCGGGGAGCCGACCACCAACGGTCGCCCCTTGCCGTGGCGGCGGTAGCCCGACGCCTATGTGGCGAGGGTGGAGGCCGGAACGTAGAGCTATCGCGCTGCTTCGGCCACCGTGTAGAGCGCTGAGGAGAACCGGTCGAGCGCTTTAGGCGCGTCCCGAAGAAGAGAAGTCACGACGCTTCACCTCCTATCTCCAACTGTCGCTCCATCTTTGCCCACGAGCCTCCGACAACCCGGGGACGGCCGCGCGACGTCCATGGCGCAGCGTCGGCGTGCACCATGAATCACCTCGTCCTGGCACGCGAAGCCATCCGGCGGTAGCGGAGGGCAAGGGATTCGAACCCTTGAGGAGCTTGCACCCCTAGCGGTTTTCAAGACCGGTTCGTGGTTGACGCGTGCGGTCGCGCAGGGTCAGCACGAGGCATCTGAACTGGCCTTCTTCCTACAGCATCACCACTTCAAGGCCATCCCGGGCCGTCCTGGGCCGCCGACGGTCACCGCGGGCGTGAGCAAGTCGTGAGCAAACCCATGGCCCGTCGAGGCCGGGCGGCGTCGCCCTCCAGGGCGCCTCGGACGCTGAAGAAGGACGGGGCATATGTCTAACCAGTCGTCCGGACGTGACATGTCGGGTGCCCGTCGCACTGTCGGTCCACGCAGCGCGCCCACGAGGGGCCGCGCGCTCCGGGCGACCGGACCGACAGGAGGGAGCGGCCGTGTCCACGACCGCAGACGAGCAGCGAACGGAGTGGACGTACGCGTCGCTCGCGGACCTTCCGGCGGTGATCTCGGTCAAGGTGGCGGACAGCATACTGGGGATCGGCGCAACGAACGGCAAGCACTTGCGCTCATCCGGGAACTACCCGATCGAGCTCCTGCCCGGCCTGGGCCGTCACCAGAAGATCTCCACGGCCCGCCTGTTCGAGTACCTCGGCTACGTCCCAGCCGGGCTGTCGTTGCCGATCGGCACGGAACCGCGAGCCGACCGTGAGTAGCCAGGGGAGCGTCCGGCAGCGCCACAATGCCCGTTGCCCCGTCGACCCGGCCGGCGGGCACACCCCGCACCGCTGCCGGGGTACCTGGTGGTGGGTCCTGGACCTCGGCCCGGACCCTCTGACCGGCAAGCGACGCCAGCCGAGCAAGAGCGGATTTGCGACCAGGCGGGAAGCGCAGGTTGACCTCGCGGCGGCACGGGCGACTCTTGCCGTGACGAAAGGTCGGGGCGCTGGGCTGACCGTCGGGGCGTGGCTCGACGACTGGCTCGCGAGCCTGCACACGGCCTCGCCGACAACCACCGCCCGCTACGAGGGGATCCTGCGGCTCCATCTCAAGCCGATCCTCGGACAGCTCCTCCTGGCCGACCTCGCGCCCGAGCACGTCGACCGTCTGCTGCGCACCGTCGCGTCGCCAGGATACGTCGCGCCCGGGCTCGACCGACGCCACCAGGCGACCGCCGGTCCGCAGAGCAGCGCCTCCGTCAAGCGGATCTTCGCTGTCCTTCGGCGCGCGCTGGTCGTCGCGGCCCGGCGGCGCCTGATCCCCTGGAACCCGGCCGCCGCGGTTGAGCCACCGGAGGAGACAAACAAGCCGGGCACCGCCTGGACGCCCGAGCAGGCCGGGCGGTTCCTCGACAGCACCAACGGCGAGCGGCTAGGGGCTGCCTGGCGTCTCGCAGTGACGACCGGGGCACGACGCGCTGAGCTCTGCGGGGCCACCTGGGACCGGATCGACTTGGCGGCCGCCGTCTGGCGGATCGACATCGCGGTGGTTCAAGTCGGGAGCACTCTCCACGAGAAGAGCCCGAAGACGAGGCGAGGGACCCGCGTGGTGGCTCTGGACGCCGAAACCGTCACCGCCCTGCGCACTTACCGGGAACGTCAGGATGACGAGTGCGCCACGGCGGTCTCTGCCGGTACGTGGGACGGGACCGGGCGGGTGTTCACCGGCCCCGACGGCCTCGGAATCACGCCCGCCGGCCTGAGCAGCGCGTGGCGGGCGGCCGTCCGGCGAGTCCGGAAAGAGCACCCCGACCTTCCGGCGGTACGCCTGCACGACGCTCGGCACACCGCGAACACCCTGGCGCGGCTCTACGCAGGCCTGGACCCGAAAGTGCTGCTGGAACGGATGGGCCACACCGGGGACCCGACGAACCAGCGGTACACGCACGTTCATGAAGGTGTCCACCGGCAGGCCGCCGAGGCAATCGCGGACGTCCTCCGACCCCACCTTGGGCGGACAGATTTCTTTGCGCCCGGCGTCGACCCTGCCAACGGACCTGGCGGGCCTTCACCTGAGAAGAGCCACGGTGGCTCACCTCCCCGTCCCCGTTTAGCTGAAGGCACGACGAGACGTCAATGGTATTCTGGTGTTGAAATACGAGAAGTGGTCGAGTGATACACATGCGGCTTTCTAAGCGGCAGTTTCTGGTGGTTCATGACCGTCTGCGTCTTCATTACTACAATGGAATGACTCAGTGCGAGTAACTGTTCAGGTCCCACTCGGCGTGGCTCACTGATCTTGGCTTGAGGCGCGGGATGCTCCACCTGTCCGTACTGCGACTTCCCCCGCAGGCAGGTGCTTCTCGTGGTCAATCCTTGGTGTTCTCCGATTCCTGTGGCTCCTTCGGTGGAGCAGCTGCTGATGCTGCTCGCGGAGCGGGATGTAGCGCTGACGCAGCGCGATGTGCTGATCGCGGCGTTGGCGGGTCGGGTCGCGGAGTTGGAAGCGCGGCTGGGGATGAACTCCAGAAACTCCTCGAAGCCACCGAGTAGCGACGGGCTGGCGAAGCCCGCACCGAAGTCGTTGCGCCGAGCGTCTGGAGGTAAGCCTGGCAAGCAGCAGGGCGGTCAAGGGTTCCGGCTGCAGCCGCGGGATGTGCCGGATGAGGTCAGGACCCACGTTCCAACCGGCTGCCACCGATGCGGAGCCGGCCTTGCTGACGCTCCCGTCGTGGGCGTCGAGGTGCGTCAGGTCTTCGACCTGCCGGTGATCGAGCTGATCGCTATCGAGCACCGTGCGCAGCGACGGGAGTGCGGCTGCGGGGTCGTTACTCGAGCCGCGTTCCCTACCGAAGCGACTGCCCCGACCTGCTACGGACCGGGTGTCGCGGCCTTGGCGGTGTATCTGCTGGGCCGTCAGCATCTGCCGGTGGAACGCGCCGCAGAGTGCCTGGAGGAGGCGTTCGGTGCCGCGGTCTCCACCGGCTGGCTGTCGTCGTTGCTGCCCAGCGCGGCGGCTCGTCTGGATGGGTTCCTGGCGATCGCCCGCGAGCAACTCGCCGCGGCCCAGGTCGCACACTTCGACGAGACCGGCGGCCGGGTCGCCGGGAAGTTGCACTGGATCCATGTGGCCTGCAACGACACTTGGACGCTGTTCCATCTGGACCGCAAGCGGGGCCGGGTCGCGATGGATGCCGCCGGGATCCTGCCTGCCTTCCGTGGCGTCGCGATCCACGACGGCCTGGTCGTCTACCGGCAGTACGACCAGGCCGTCCACGGCTTGTGCAATGCCCAGTATGCGACCTCCGGGATTATGCGGAAACGGCCGGCTGGTAGTGCCGGTTCTGCAGTCCTGGTAGGCCTTGTAGCCACAGCCAGTTCTGCATAATCGCGGACTGCGGTCCGATGCTTCTCTCGTTGATCTCTTGAGAGGAGGTGACCGGCGATGGCTGGTCGTTCGAAGGTGAGGGTGGTTGGTCCGTTGGCGCCGTACGCGTCGGGGTTCGACCGGCAGTTGCGGGGCCGCGGATATACCCGGCTGTCGGCGGACCAACAGCTGCGGCTGATGGCGCACGTGAGTCGGTGGTTGGCCGGGGAGGGGCTGGAGGCGGCGGCGTTGACGGCGGAGCGGGTTGAAGCGTTCTGCGTCGCCCGGCGAGGTAAAGGGTATCGGGGGCTGCGGACGACGAAGGCGCTGGCACCGTTGCGAGGATTCCTGCAGCAGCAGGGCGCGTTGCCGCAACTGGCGGCGCGGGCTCCGGCAGGTGAGGACGAGCGGCTGCTTGCGCGCTACCGGGACTACCTGGTGGACGAGCGGGGCTTGGCCGAGCGGGGCGTGGCGAAGTGGGTGCAGGCGGCCGGGCTGTTCCTGGCGGAGTATCCAGGCCTGCTCGGGGAGGGCCCAGCGCTCGACGCGGGGCACGTCGGTGCGTTCTGCGTGCGCGAACTGCCGGTGCGGGGCGGGTCGGCGGCGAGGAATCTGGCGGCGGCACTGCGCTCGTTCCTGCGGTTCTTGCACGTGGAGGGTGTGGTCGGGGCACCGTTGGCGCAAGGGGTGCCGGCGGTAGCGGCCCGCAAAGGCGCGGGGCTGCCGCGCGGGGTGACGCCGGCGGCGCTGGCCAGGCTGCTGGCCAGTTGCGATCGGCGCACCCGGCTGGGCCGCCGCGACTACGCGATCTTGCTGCTGCTGTCGAGGTTGGGTCTGCGTGCCGGAGAGGTCGCCGGGCTGACACTGGACGATGTCGACTGGCGGGCCGGTGAGCTCGTGGTGCGCGGCAAGGGTGGCCGGGTAGAGCGGCTACCGCTGCCCCCCGACGTCGGCGCCGCGGTGGCTGGCTACCTGCACCGGGGACGTCCGCGTTCGGAGAGCCGGGCGGTGTTCCTACGGGTGATCGCCCCAGCTGTGGGGTTGGCCCCGAACGCGATGAGCTGGGTTGTCTACTCGGCGTGTGACCGTGCTGGGCTGCCCCGGATCGGTGCGCACCGGCTGCGGCACACGGCAGCCACCGAGATGCTGCGCGCCGGGGCATCGCTGACCGAAGTCGGCCAGGTCCTGCGGCACGCCACGGTTGGCACCACGGCCGTCTACGCCAAGGTCGACTACATCGCGCTGCGACCGCTGGCGCCGGCATGGCCCGGTGGTGCGGCATGAGTGAGTACTGGCTGCGGGCGGCGCTGGCGGACTATCTGGCGGTGCGCCGCGCCCTGGGTGTCAAGCTGACCCGCGACGGGCTGCTGCTCGAGCAGTTCGTCAGCTACTGCGAACACGCCGGTGCCGGCCAGGTCACCAGTAAGCTGGCCCTGGCGTGGGTGAGTTCACCGACGAAGGCGTCCCCGTCGTGGTTGGCGATGCGGCTGTCGGTGGTCCGCGGTTTCACCCGCTGGCTGCAGGCCATCGATCCGGCGACCGAGCTGCCGCCGACGGGCTGGCTGCCACCGCAGCGGCGGACCAGCCCCTACCTGTACTCCGACGCCGACATCGTCGCGTTGATGGCGGCCGCCCGCCGGGCCCGCTGGCCCCTTTCAGCAGCCACCTATCAGACCCTCATCGGTCTTTTGGCGGTCACCGGCATGAGAGTGGGCGAAGCCATCCGGCTCGACCGCACCGACGTGTCGCTCACCGACGGGCTCCTCACCGTCTGGGAATCGAAGTTCGGGAAGTCCAGGCGGCTGGCGCTGCACCCGAGCACGGTCGCGGTGCTGCGCCGCTACCTGCGCCGACGTGCGGAGCTGTCACCGACCCCGGATGAGCTGGCATTGTTCGTCCATCCCGCCGGCAACCGAGTCAAGGTTTTCGGCCTGATCCGCCTGTTCGGCTACCAGTTCAGCCCCGCCTGGCCGACCTCGGCGACGCCCGGTTCTGGCGCACCAACCCCGACGCCGACTACGGCCCGCTGAACGGGATCGCCCGCCACCGCGTCAACACCGACCTCATCGCCAGCTCCTGGGACGACCTGCTCCGCGTCGCCGGCAGCCCTGTCCACCGGCACCGTCCGCGCCAGCGAGATCCTCCGCGTCCTGCAAGGCGGCGGTCGACCCACCCCGACCGGTCGCGCGATCGCCGAACTCGGCCGGATCGCCAAGACCCTCTACCTGCTCGCCTACCTCGACGACGAGCCCTACCGGCGGCGCATCCTCACCCAGCTCAACCGCACCGAAGGCCGCTACGCCCTCGCCCGCCAGGTCTTCCACGGTCAACGCGGCCAACTCCGCCAGCGCTACCGCGAAGGCCAAGAAGACCAACTTGGAGCGCTCGGTCTCATGCTCAATGCCATCGTGCTGTGGAACACCCGTTACCTCGACGCCGCCCTGGCCCAGCTCCGCCGCGACGGCTACCCCGTCGAGGACGCCGACGTCGAGCGGCTCTCACCCCTGATCCACGACCACATCAACCTCCTCGGCCGCTACCACTTCACCAACCCCGACAATCTCGGTGGCGGACGGCTCCGACCGCTTCGTGCCCCCCGCACGGCCGAGAACTGAAAGCTGCGATCACCACCTCTTAGCGGAGGATCCTGCGCAGTTGCTACTTACATCCCTCCAAGGACGGCACCGCCGCCAGGTGACCGCCGGCCCCCGCCCCGCCGCCGCAGCCCCGGTAGCGTGGACCTGCCCCTCGTCGACGGCGGCCGGCACCGCGCGCATCAGCCGGCGCACCTCGCCAACCGTCAGGTCGACCAGCGCCCCGACGCCCTGCGCCGCGATCCCCTCGTCCTGGAGCAGCCGCCGCAGTGCCGCCCCGATCTCGGCGTTCGCGACCTGCACCGCCTGTTCGGCCGCAGCCCGCTCCTGCAGCTGTAGCAGCACCTGCGCCGTCGCCTCCTCCACTCGCCGGTCCCGCGCCGCCCGGTCCTGGTCCAACGCCGACCGGCGCTCCCGCGCTTTGGCCATCGCCTGCTGCCTGCCCGACACCTTCGACGCCATCTGCGGTCCACTTCCTCACGTCCGGCAGCGGCCCCAACGGCCGCGCCTACGCCCGGCACACCACCACCGCCCTCCGACCTGACGCGGACACGTCCACCGGCGTCTAGACCCAGCGGTTCCTGACACCGCGGCCTCTCCCGGACCGCCACGACCCCCTCCGACTGGAGCCCGGCAGCACCACGCCGACCTCAGCCACGACCGACCCGGCCACCCCCGACATCCGGCCGCCGCCCACTTCCCGCTTCGCCCACCGACCGGGCCCTCCAGCCGACCGTCCCCGTCGAACACGTCACCTCGCCCGACGCCGATCGACACGACGCGCCGAACCGCAACTTCTGACCGCACCGCAACAGCCCAAATCGAAGACCGCCGACTCGACACACCTCTTGCACCCTGGTAACGAACAGGTCACGGCGGCTGGTCTTGGGGCGGATCGGCGTCGGGGGTACGCGGCACGGTCACCGGGTGATGTCGCTGCACAAGCTCACCGCGGGCGACGGCTACACCTACCTGACCCGGCAGGTCGCCGCTGCCGACGGCACGCACCGCGGCCGGGACGGCCTGGCCGAGTACTACAGCCAGCAGGGCGAGAGCCCCGGGGTCTGGTTGGGTCACGGGGCAGACGGCCTGACACAGTTTGTTGCCCCCACCGAGGCGATGATCGCCGGGTCCATGCCGACGACAGCGGCAGCGGCGTGCGGTCCAGGTGCTGCGGGAGCGCGGCTGTCGGGTTCGCCGGTCACCGAGACGCAGATGCTGGCGTTGTTCGGTAAGGGCCGGCACCCCGACGCCGCGGCGATCGAGAAGCAGCTCAGCAAGGACGGGCACGGCGTTCAGACGGTCCTGTCAGCGACTCGGCTCGGCTCGCCCTACCAGGTCGCCAGCGGCCCGTCACCGTTCCGGGTAGAGCTCGCCCGGCGGTTCAAGCGAGCTAACGCTCAGGCCGGGCTGCCTGGGGACTGGCCGATCCCGGAGGCCGAGCGGGCAGCAATCCGCACCCAGCTCGCGAGGGAGATGTTCCAGCACCAGTACGGCCGGGGGCCGTTGAACAGCCGGGAACTGTCGGGGTTGTTGGCCCGCGCGAGCCGGCAGCAAAGCACCGCTGTGGCCGGCTACGACCTGACCTTCACCCCTGTGAAGTCGGTCTCAGCGCTGTGGGCGGTGGCGCCGCGGGAGGTCGCGCTGGCCATCGAGCAGGCCCACACGCAGGCCGTCGAGCAGTGCCTGAGCTGGTTGGAGGAGCACGCCGCCTACACCCGCCTCGGGCGCGGCGGGGCCCGGCAGGTCGAGGTCCGCGGGCTGATCGCGGCGGCGTTCACCCACCGCGACAGCCGCGCGGGCGACCCGAACCTGCACACCCACGTCGCGGTCAGCAACAAGGTTCAGGTCGCCGACACCGCCGGCGCCGACGCCGGCCGGTGGCTGGCCCTGGACGGCCGCCCGCTGCACAAGCTCGCTGTCGCGGCCTCCGAGCGCTACAACACCCGCCTGGAGGCGTTGCTGCGCGACGCCCTCGGCGTGGAGTTCACCGAACGGGTGGCCGAGCAGGGCAAGCGTGCGGTGCGGGAAGTCGTCGGCGTCGACGAGCGGCTCCTTCGGACCTGGTCCGCCCGCCGGGTCATGATCGACGTCCGCCGGGGTGAGCTCGCCGGGCAGTTCCAGGGCCGGCACGGCCGCCCACCCGGCCCGGTCGAGGCCATCAAGCTGGCGCAACAGGCGACCCTGGAGACCCGCCAGGCCAAGCACCAGCCCCGTTCCCACGCCGAGCAGCGGCGGGCGTGGCGGGCCGACGCACTGCGCGTCCTGGGCACTGCGCAAGCTCTGTCGGCGATGCTCGACGGCGCCCTACAGGGCCTGCGGGCGCGGCGGGACCAGGGACAGGGCCGGCCGCAGCCGACCGGTCAGCTCGGCCCTGACCGGACCCGCCCAGCGCCGAGTCAGCCGGGCGACCGCTGGGCCAACCGGTCGCAGCGCCGGCGCCGGCAACCCGCCGGCCTGGCCACCCTCGACACCCCGAACTGGGTCGCGAACACCGCCGAGCAGGTCCTTCTGACCGTGCAGAACAACCGCGCGACCTGGCAGCAGGCGCACGTTCGGGCCGAGGCCGAGCGGGCCGTCCGGGCCGCGAATCTGCCCCTGGGGCGGGTCGACGCCGCCGTCGAACGGATCGTCGCCGCGGCCCTGTCACCGGCGTGGTCGCTGCCGCTGGGGGTGCCCGAGCCGGTCAGTGAACCGGCGGCGTTGCGCCGCCGGGACGGCACTAGCGTCTACGCCACCGCTGGAGCGCAGCTGTTCACCAGCCCCGGTGTCGTCGCGGCCGAACGGGCCCTGCTGGCGTTGGCGCAGCGGGCCGGGGGCAGGGTCGTCAGCCCAGAGGCGGTCGAGCTGGCGCTGCTGGGCAACACCGCCCGGGGTGTCGACCTGAACCCCGGGCAGATCGCCATGGTCCGACAGTTCGCCACCAACGGCCGGTTGCTGCAGCTGGCCCTCGCCCCGGCCGGCACCGGCAAGACCACTGCCATGCAGGTACTAGCCGCCGCCTGGCAAGGCGACGGCGGCCACGTCATCGGTCTCGCCCCGTCGGCTGCCGCGGCCGCCGTGCTCGGGCAGGAGCTCAACCGGAACACTGCCGATGGCCCGGTCGCGACCGACACCCTGGCCAAGCTGATCTTCTCGCTGGACACCCTGGACCAGCAGGCCGGACGGGCACCAGCCCACCCGATCGAGGCGTGCCCCCGAGGTCCGGTGCCGCAGTGGGTGCACCGGATCGGCCCGGACACCCTGGTGGTCCTGGACGAGGCTGGGATGGCCGGCACCCCCGCCTTGGCCCGCGCCGCAACGTGGATCACCGGGCGGGGGGCGTGTCTGCGGCTGATCGGGGACGACGCGCAGCTGGCCGCCGTCGGGGCCGGCGGGGTGCTGCGGGACCTCGCCGAGACCGCCGGCGCCCTGACCCTGTCCCAGGTCGTGCGGTTCCACGACCCCGCCGAAGGCGCCGCCAGCCTTGCGCTGCGAGCCGGCCAGCGGGCCGCGATCGGTTTCTACCTCGACCACGACCGGATTCATGTCGGCGACCCGACCACCGGCATCGACGCCGCCTACCGAGCCTGGTCCGCGGACCGGCAAGCCGGCCTGGACGCGCTCATGCTCGCCCCCACCCGCGAGGTCACCGCGCAGCTCAACGCCCGCGCCCGCACCGACCGGCTCGCCGCCTGGTCCACCACAGGCAGCGCCAGCAGCGCCCCGACGGTCGCAGCCGGACCGCAGGTGCGGCTGTCAGATGGCAGCGCCGCGAGCGCCGGGGACACCGTGGTGACCCGCCGCAACAACCGCCGGCTCGCCCTCTCGGCGACGGACTGGATCAAGAACGGGGACCGCTGGACCGTCCGTGAGGTGCTGCCCGACGGCGCCCTGAAGGTGCAGCACCTGAGCACCCGGCGGATCATCACCCTGCCGGCGGACTACACCCGAGCGCATGTCGCGCTCGGCTACGCCAGCACCGTGCACGCCGCGCAGGGCAGCACCGCCGACACCTGCCACACCGTCGCCACCGGCGCGGAGAACCGCCAGCTGCTGTACGTCGCGATGACCCGCGGCCGCACCGGCAACCACCTGTACCTGTCGACCGCCAGCGACGGTGACGAGCACAGCGTCCTGACCCCAGATGTGCTGCTGCCCCCCACCGCCGTCGACCTGCTCACCCGGATCGTCGACCGCAACGGCGCGCAGGTCTCCGCCACCACCACGCAACGACAGCTCGCCGACCCCGCGGTACGACTGGCAGCGGCCGCCGACCGCTACCACGACAGCCTGCACGTCGCCGCCCTGGAACGCCTCGGACCAGGTGGTGTCGCCGCGCTCGACGCGGCCGCCGAGCAGGCCCTGCCCGGCCTGACCACCGCCCCCGCCTGGGCCACCTTGCAGGCCAGCCTGGCCCTGCACGCAGCCACCGACCCCACCCATCGCACCGACAGCTCGGCCACGAACCCCGCGGACCCGGCGGCGGACCCCGTTGCGCTGGCGGTGCAGTCGGCCACTCGCGTGCTGAACCGGGCTCTGGCCCAAGGTGAAGTCCGCAGCGCCGCCGACCCCGCCGCCGTCCTGGACTGGCGCCTGGACCTCCCCCATCCCAACCGACCCCGGCCCACTCAGTGCCGACCCACTGCGGCGCTGCCTCCCGGCACCGCCCGCACCCAGACCCCCGGGCCGCTGGCGTGGCTGCCGGCCATCCCGCTCGGTCTGGAGACCGACCCGAGCTGGGGCATCTATCTGCAGGCCCGGCACGGCTACACCACGATGCTCGCCGAACAGCTCGCCGACCGCGCCCGGGCCTGGACCCCCACCAGCGCCCCCGCCTGGGCCGCACCCCTGCTCGGCGCCGAACGAGCCGACGACCTGATCGCGGAGCTCGCCGTGTGGCGGGCCGCGCAGCACGTCGATGACAACGACCTGAACCCCACCGGCCCATCGCGGCTGCCCACCCCCGACGCCCGCACGCAGACAACCCTCAACACCCGAGTCACCCGCGCCCTGGGCGACCCCGCCGCCGCCGCGAACCGGTGGCGCACCCTGGCCCAGCACGTGGAACCGCGGCTGCTCGACGACCCGTTCTGGCCCGCCCTGGCCGACCGGCTCGCCGCCGCCGACCGCGCCGCCATCGATATCAACGGCCTCGTCCTGGCGGCAGTACGCACCGACCCCGCACACCAGGGCGCGGACGACAACGGCAGCGACGGAGCTGCCGTCGATGCATCGGCACGCCAGCCGGTCATCCACCCTCCCGAGCCCGGCCCGTTGCCCGACGAGCTGCCCGCCGCCGCCCTGTGGTGGCGGCTGTCCCGGCAGATCGCCCCCGCCGCCCTGACCGCCCGGGCCTGTGACCTCGGCGCCGGCAGCGCCGCCAGGCCGAACGCCCTGCGACCGGCCTGGACCGGCCAGCTTCATCTGCTGCTCGGCGGCGACCTGGCCGACCGCGTCGCCGCCGACCCGGCCTGGCCCGCCCTGGTCGCCGCCGTCACCCACGCCACCGCCGCCGGCTGGACCGCCGAGCAGGTCCTGACCACCGCCCACCAACTGCTGTACGACGCCCACTGCCAAGCCCACACCGACGCCGCCATCACCGCCACTGCCGGTGGCGGCCCGGGGCCGGCGGCCCCGCGCCCGGCCGAGCTGGCGACCGCGTTGGCCTGGCGCGTCGCGATACTCACCGACGCCCACAGCGACATCGACCAGGCAGCCAGCGCAGTCCACGACGCGGACGCGCCGGTCGACCCTGAGAACGCGCCGGTCGACCCGGTCGGTCTGGAGATGCTCCCACCCGACGACCTCTACTACGGCCTGGACCAGGCACTGCAAGACAGCTTCGCCGACACCGGCGCCAGCCGCGACACGCCCCACACACCACCAGACCCCGACGAGCACACGCCCCCGTCCCGCACCGAGCAGGAACCCCCCATCCACCCCTGCAGCACCGTCGAGGACGGCGGGCAGGAGCAGGACGCACCGGCCTGGCTCTCGCTCGCCCCCGTCCGCGACCAGCTCGATGGGCAAGCGCACCTGTGGCAGCCGCTCTCAGGGCACCAGGCCGACGCAGACATCAAGGACGCGACCGACCCGGCCAGCACCGCCGCCAGCCCCACCGGCACCGACGAGCCCACCGCCGCACCGCACGCTCACCCGGCCGGGCAGGTCTGCCGGGAGCGGCTGCTTGAGCTGAACGCGCAGGCCCTGGCGTTCTACAGCGGCGCCTACAACGGTTCCTGGGCGCAGCAGCACCTACAGCAGCGCCTGGGCACCGACCTGACCAACGACCCCCGCTTCACCCCCGGCTACGCCCCCGCCGGTTGGACCTACCTCGTCGAGCACCTGCGCTCCCGCGGAGCCACCGACCACGAACTGCTCCAGGCTGGCCTGGCCACCCCCGCCCGCACCGGCCGGCTCATCGACCGGTTCCGTGACCGTCTCATCCTGCCCATCCAGACCCTGGACACCAATCCCGGCAGCACCACCAGCACGAACCCGGCTGCCAGGGCTACCACTGCCCAGGCCGAACCCGCAAGCCCGGTCGTGCAGGTCGTGGGGTTCGTCGGCCGCCGGCGCCCCGACGCCGCCGACAACCCGGACGGCTCCTCACCGGCCGGCCCGAAATACCTCAACACCGCCGACAACCCCGTGTTCAGCAAGGGCGCGCAGCTCTACGGCGCAGCCGAAAGCGCCGCCGCGCTCGCCGCCGGCGCGGTACCCGTGCTAGTCGAGGGACCCCTGGACGCCCTCGCCGTCACCCTCGCCGCGGGCGGCGACGCGGTCGGTGTCGCCCCGCTCGGCACCGCATTCACCGACGCCCAGGCCGACACGCTGCGCCCCTACCTGCGCTCAGGACCGGCCACGACGCCGGCATGCGTCGGGGACCGACCGGCGCCGGGCGTGATCGTCGCGACCGACAACGACGCCGCCGGCCGCAAGGCCGCCACCCGCGCCTACTGGCTGCTGGTCGCCCGCGGCGCCAACCCCGGGCACCTGGTCCTACCCGACGGGCTCGACCCCGCCGAGCTGCTCGCCACCGCCGGCCCACAAGCCCTCCACGCCACCATCGCCATGGCCCGGCGACCCGACTCGACCCTGGCCCGCGCCCTGGTCACCGACCGGGTCGCCGGCTACGCGGACCGCCTGAACACCGCCGAAGGGACCGTCCTGGCCGCTCGGGCCGCCGCTAGAGTCATCGGCGCACTGCCCCCCGAGCACTGGCTCGAGCACATCAGCCACCTCGACACCCTCATCGACGCCGCCGCCGGCATCACCCACCTTGAAGTCATCGACGCCGGTCTGGCTTGGAGCGCCGACCACTACGCACCTCACGGTCAGGCTGGCCGACCCGCGGACCACGCACCGACTGACGCACACGTGCAGGCGCAACCCCCTGCCCCTGCCGTGACGCCGGTGCCCAGCAGCACGCTGGCCCCGGCACCGGCCACCGACGCACCGGCCACGGCCGTGACCGTCCCGGGACACACTCCAGAGCCCGCGCAGAACACGGCGCCCCAGAAGTTCACTGCGCAGTGGGCCTCTGCCAGGTGGCACGACCTCGGCGTCGCCGTCGACCCGCGGCTGGTCACCGGCACTGATTGGCCCGCTCTCGCAGCCTCCCTAGAGCGCGCCTCCCGCGCCGGCTACGACGTCCAGCAACACCTCCCGCGCTTGGCCGCCGCCAAACCGCTGCCCGACGAGCAGCCAGCCCGCACGCTACGCGGCCGACTGCTGGAAGAAGCCCCCGCAGCACGTTTCACCGCATCATCCAAGACTCGATGGGCCGCAGACCGGCAGCGCATCGCCGAAGCCACCGCCGCGCAGGGCCGCGGCGACGCTCAGCGGCACGACATCGCCAGCAACGTTCCCCCCCGGCCCGGGCCGGCCCGCTGAGGACCTCAGCAGCAGCGATCACGACCACCCAGTGATCACTGTCCGCGTGGTGCAGTGACCTGGACGTGCCCACCATCACGCGCCCTGCGGTCCTATCGACGGGCAGGCGCAACGCGCGACTGGAGACGCCGCTGGCGTAGGCCGACGGCCACGAGGCCGGCTTTGTGCTCGGCGTGTTGGAGGAGGAGCTCCACGACCAGCTCGCCACCGATGGCAAGGGCGGCGGCCGGTCCGGCTCGCGCTGACCGTCGCGCCCAAAACCGCCACCGCCTCTCACGCCCGTGCAGGACCCGGTGTCAAGGAGCACGATGGCCGTCCTGGAAGTCCTGATCGCCTTCTTCCTGCCCCCGGTGTCGGTCGCGATGAAGAAGGGTCTGAGCAGCAAGGTCCTGATCGCGCTGCTGCTCCAGCTGTGCGGGCATATCCCCGGGGTCATCTACGGCATCTACGTCATCACCCAGGAGTAGGTACCCGCCCCTCCTGTTTCTGCTCGGCGGACCGGCGAACGGGTACCGGGGTGCACTGGGGCGGCTTTGGTGCAGGGTGTGCCAGTGACTGTGCCCGTCCGCCTCGGGCCTGGCTTCTGGCGGGTGTGGACCGCCGCCACGGTGTCCGAGCTGGGCAGCGGCTTGACCTACGTCGCGTTGCCGCTGCTCACGGTGACCCTCACCCGGGACCCGCGGCTGGTGTCCCTGGTGGGGGCGGTGCAGACCCTGCCCT
>JAABUP010000828.1_pt1 | contig 66658 bp, 61 predicted proteins | sample 5559201 | NCBI WGS metagenome assembly JAABUP01 (sample SAMN10711887, study PRJNA513373) | rock metagenome | isolation source: Antarctica rocks | place: Antarctica
TCGCCGCCCCCCCGGGGCGGGGGGGCGCGCCCCCCCCCCCGCCCCCCCCGCCGCTCTATCGCGGTGTCGGCGACCTGCACGGTCTTCTCGTGACGGACCGCGTCGATGCAGGGGCCCTGGTCGAACTCGACCTGCAGGTCATCCACCTGGCGGACGAGGTCGTCGGTCAGGGCGGGGACGGCCAGCTTGGAGCGGCCCTGGACGAGCAGGACACCGGCGCGGTCGGCTTCGTCGATCGTGTCGACCGCGGCGTGGACGATGGCCTGGAGAGTGCTGTCGACGGACGCCGCGTGGTGCAGGTGCCGGGCGACGTCGCGCAGCGCGTGAGCCAGCGGTTCTTCGTTCGACGTCGGCACGGCGGACCCTTCTTCCTCGGACCAGGGCCATCAGGCAACCGGCACCGAGCGCCGAGCCTATCCCGCCTCGGGGCAGGATCGGCCGGGTTCGGCCGGGGCACCGCTCACGCGCAGCAGCGCCCGCTCGCGGCGGCCTGCCGCGGGTGCCACCGGGAGTGCCCGGTTCAGCCGACAGCCGGTTCGCCTGGTCCTCCTCGGGGGAAGGGCGCTTGGAGGCTGTGGACGCGCCGGGCACGGCGCACCGCGAAGGGCGGCCCTGACAGCTGCAAGGCGTGAACTGCCAGGACCTCCGCCGACTCGGCTTCCCCGGGCTCGCCCCGCCGACGTGGGCCGGGGCTGCCCGTCCGGGCCGCCCCGCACACCACCTCTCCGTGGCCGCCGACGGCGCTACCCCGGTGCCGTGGGTTTCCCCGTCCTCGTCGTCGGGGAGCCCGACGCGGACCGATCGTTGGCGTCCGTCGAGGAGGGCCCGTGCCACCCCGGGGGAAGAGGCGACAGCTCGCGCTCGAAGCGCCGGCCACCGCGGGCCACGTCGGCGTGCTGCGCCGGGCCGTCCGCGGCTGGCTGGCCGAGGTCGTCGACGACGACGCCGTCGACGACCTGACTCTGGCGGTCAGCGAGGCGCTGGAGAACGCCGCGGACCACGGGTTCACCGGCCGGTCGCAGCCCGGCACGATGAGCGTCACGGCGAACGTCGACGATCACGGCCTGTGCATCGTCGTCAGCGACGACGGATCGTGGCGGGGGCCGCGCTCGGAGCGCCATCACCGAGGACGGGGCCTCGCGCTGATGGGACAGCTCACCGACGTCAGCACGGTGCGCACCGGCACCGGCGGTACGTCCGTCACCCTCTGCCGGCACGCCGATCCTCAGCGGTCAGCGGCCGGGTGAGCTGCCGCGATGCCCGGTCCGGGCTCCGCGGCGTACGTTCGCGACGTGGCTGATCTCCCCGACCCGACCGTCGGTCCCCGCGAGCTCGCACCGAGCGCGAGTGCGACGCGTCGGGCGCTGCGACGGGCGTCGGACGGCGTAAGTCTCGACGTCACCGAGGCGGCGACCCTGCTCGCGGCCCGCGGCGAGGAGCTGGAGACGTTGTCGGCTCACGCCGCGGCGCGCCGCGACGCGCACCTGCGGGCGGAGGGTCGCGACGGCGTCGTCACCTACAGCCCCAAGGTGTTCATCCCGCTGACGCGGCTGTGCCGCGACCGCTGCCACTACTGCACGTTCGCCACCGTGCCGCACCGGCTGCCCGCGGCGTTCCTGGAGCGCGACGAGGTCCTCGAGATCGCCCGGGCCGGCGCCGCGCAGGGCTGCACCGAGGCGCTCTTCACCCTCGGCGACCGGCCCGAGGACCGCTGGGACGCCGCGCGGGAGTGGCTCGACGCCCGCGGCTATGACTCGACGATCGACTACGTGCGGGCGTGTGCCGTCGCCGTCCTCGAGGAGACCGGGCTGCTGCCGCACCTCAACCCCGGCGTCATGACCTGGGACGAGCTCACGCGCTGCAAGCCGGTCGCCCCGTCGATGGGGATGATGCTGGAATCCACCTCCACCCGGCTGGGCGAGCCGGGCGCGGCGCACCACGGCTCGCCCGACAAGGAGCCGGCCGTGCGGCTGCGCGCGATCGAGGACGCGGGTCGCGTCGGGGTCCCCTTCACCTCCGGGATCCTCGTCGGCATCGGCGAGAACCGCACCGAACGGGCGGAGTCGCTGCTCGCGCTGCGCTCGATCGCGCGGCGCTACGGGCACCTGCAGGAGGTCATCGTCCAGAACTTCCGCGCCAAGCCGGACACCGCCATGCGCGGGGTGCCGGACGCCGAGTTCGACGAGTTCGTCGCCGCGGTCGCCGTCGCCCGACTGATCCTGCCGTCGGGGGTCAGTATCCAGGCACCTCCGAACCTTGCGGGCGACCTGGATGATTCGGGGTCCGCCCGGGAGGACCAGGCACTGCTGCTGCGGGCGGGCATCGACGACTGGGGCGGGGTCTCCCCCGTGACCCCCGACCACGTCAACCCCGAGCGGCCCTGGCCGGGCCTGGACGACCTGCGGGCCGTGACCGCCGACGCCGGCTACACCCTCGCTCCCCGGTTGACGGTCTACCCGCGCTACGTGCGGGCCGGGTCGCCGTGGATCGACCCGCGGGTGTCGGGCCACGTCCGTGCCCTGGCGACCGCGGACGGTCTCGGGAACGGCACGGCGCCGGCCGGCCGGCCGTGGCAGGAGCCCGATGGTGGCTCGGAGTCGACGGGGCGCGTCGACCTGGAAACGACGATCGACACCGAGGGCCGCACGAGCGACCGCCGTGGCGACTTCGACTCCGTCTACGGCGACTGGGACGAGCTGCGTCTGCAGGTACCCACCGGGGTCGGCGTCGCGGCGGGTGACGTGGCCGCGGCGCTGCGCCGTGCGGAGACCGCCCCCGCCTCGCTGCTCGACCCCGCCCACGCCGACGAGGCGATGGCCCTGCTCACCGCCGACGGCGACGCGCTCGAGGCGCTGTGCTCGCTGGCCGACGCCCACCGGCGCGCGGTCGTGGGCGACGCGGTCACCTACGTCGTCAACCGGAACATCAACTTCTCCAACGTCTGCTACGTCGGCTGCCGGTTCTGCGCCTTCGCCCAGCGCGAGCGCGACGCCGACGCCTTCCGCCTCTCCGTCTCCGAGGTCGCCGACCGGGCCGCGGAGGCCGCGGAGCTCGGGGCCACCGAGGTCTGCATGCAGGGCGGGATCGACCCGGCCATGCCGGTCACGGGGTACGCCGACATCGTCCGCGCGGTCAAGGCGCGGGTGCCGTCGATGCACGTGCACGCGTTCAGCCCGATGGAGATCGTGACCGCCGCGGCGAAGGCCGGTGTCCCGGTCGCGGAGTGGCTCGCCGGGCTGCGGGAGGCCGGGCTCGGGTCGATCCCCGGCACCGCGGCGGAGATCCTCGACGACGACGTACGCTGGGTCCTCACCAAGGGCAAGCTGCCGGCGTCCGCATGGATCGACATCGTCTCCACCGCACACCGCCTCGGCATCCCGTCGAGCTCGACGATGATGTACGGCCACGTCGACCACCCCGGGCACTGGCTCGGGCACCTGCGGACCCTCGCCGGGGTGCAGGACCGGGCGTTCGAGCACGGCAACGCGGGGTTCACCGAGTTCGTGCCGCTTCCGTTCGTGCACCACAACGCCCCGGTCTACCTCGCCGGGATCGCCCGTCCCGGGCCGACGGTGCGCGACAACCGCGCCGTGCACGCCTTCGCCCGACTCGCCCTGCACGGGCGCATCGACCACGTCCAGTGCTCCTGGGTGAAGCTCGGTGACGAGCTGTCCGCCCGGATCCTGCGCGGGGGGGCCGACGACATGGGCGGCACCCTCATGGAGGAGACGATCAGCCGGATGGCCGGGTCGCAACACGGCTCCGCGCGCACCGTCGAACAACTCGCCGGGGTCGCCGCGTCGGCCGGGCGTCCGCTGGTGGAACGCACCACGACCTACGGCATCGGTGTCGGTGCCGATTCCCGCGTGCCGGGGGGCGCCCGGGGTAGCTTTCGGCCATGACCAGCGCGACCAGCACGAACACGGCCGCCCCGCCCCAGCGAGCCACCGAATCCGGCGCCGCCGAGCCGACCAGGTTCGAGCAGCTGCGCGAGCAGTACCCCTGGTTCGACCACCTCGTGCGGGCCGGTGCGCGGTACACCGAGAAGCACGGTGACCACTACGCCGGGGCGATCACCTACTTCTCGATCCTGGCGCTCGTCCCCATCATCATGGTCGCCTTCGCCGCGGCCGGGTACGTCCTGCTCGGCAACCCGACCCTGCTCGACCGGTTGCGGGCCGCGATCACCGAGGCGGCGCCGCCGGGGCTCGCCGAGACCCTCACCCCGATCATCGGCCAGGCCATCGAGTCCCGGAACGCTGTCGGCATCATCGGCCTCGTCGGTGCGCTCTACACCGGCCTGTCGTGGATGGGTCAGCTGCGCGAGGCGCTCTCCGAGCAGTGGGACCAGCGGGGCGCCAAGCCGGGCGTCGTCTCGATGTACCTGGGCGACCTGCTCGCCATGGTCCTCCTGGCCCTCGCGCTCGTCGTCTCGTTCGCCATCACCGCGATCGGTTCCGGACTCTCGAGCACGATCCTCGACGCCGTCGGGCTCGGGGACGTGGTGTGGGCGCAGGTGCTGCTGCGCATCGTGACCCTGGCCGTCACCCTCGCGGCGAACTGGCTGGTCTTCATCCTCGTGATCGCGCGGCTACCGCGCGAGAAGCGGCTACCGCGCGAGAAGGTGACGATGCGCAGCGCGGTCCGCGCCGGGCTCTTCGGAGCGATCGGCTTCGTGGTCCTCCAGCAGGTGGGCTCGATCTACCTCTCGAGCGTCACGAACTCGCCGACCGGAGCCGCGTTCGGCCCCATCATCGGCATCCTGGTCTTCGTCAACCTCATCTCGCGGCTGGTCCTGTTCACCACGGCCTGGGCCGCGACGTTGAAGGAGAACGAGCGCGCGGAGCTGTCCGAGCCGGCGCCGGTCGTGGTGCGCCCCGCGGTCACCGTCGGGCGCCGTCCGGGCCCGGGGACCGCCGCCGGACTGCTCGGGGCGGGCGCGGTGCTCGGCGTCGTCGGCGGCCTGCTCGGCCGCCGTCGGGATTGACCCGAGAGAGCGCCCTGCAGCACCGGTTCAGCTGCGGCTGCGCAGCCGGACAGCGCCGATGAGCAGCGCGAGAACCACGATCGCGCCGATGGTCAGGGGCGTCGACCACCGCGACGTCGTCGTCTGGCCCGAGGAGCCGACCGGGCCCAGCGCGGTCGCACCGTCGGCCACGCCGTCGGGGGATGCGGCGGTCCCCGCGGTGGCCGCGTCGGTGAGCGTGCCGACCGAGCGACCCCGCGGCGTCGCGAAGCCGTAGTCGAGGAGGGCGGCGGCCTTGTCGACCATCGGGACCGGACGTTGTTCACCGCGCATGAGCACGGCGACGAGGCGCCGGCCGCCGCGGTTCACGGCGCCGATGTAGGTGTGCCGTGCGTCGTTGGTGAAGCCGGTCTTCCCGCCGATGGCCTCCGCCGGGTACCGGTCGAAGATCTTGTTGTCGTTGCTGACGACGAAGCCGGGGATGGTCCCGAAGCCGGGGAACGGGATCTGACGCGTGCCCACCGCCTGTGCGAACGCGGGTTCGCGCAGGGCGACGCGGAAGATGCTCGCGAGGTCGTAGGTGGAGGTCGACATGCCCGGGCCGTCCAGACCCGAGGGTGTCGCCGCCCGCGTGTCGTGCGCGCCGAGGGCGGCCGCGGTGCGGTTCATCTCCTCGACGGTCCCCTCGACGCTGCCGGTGAGGCGGACGGCGAGGGCGTGGGCGATGTCGTTGCCCGACTGCATGAGCAGGCCGTCGAGGAGTTGGCGCGGTGTACTGCCCGCCCGGGCCGATGCCGACCCGCGTGCCCTCCTGGTCGGCGTCGGCCTGGGTCGCGGTGATCACCTCGTCCATCGGCACCTGCCGGGCCACGAGCAGGCCGGTGAGCGTCTTCAGGAGCGAGGCGGGGCGCAGGCGTGCGTGGGGGAGCTTCGCCGCGAGGACCTCTCCGGTGTCGAGGTCCGCGAGGACGTAGGACTCGACGTCGACCGGGGGCGGGGGCGCGACACCGTCGGGGGACACGACGCCGCAGGTCCCCATCCCCGGCCCGCCGACCGGCGGATCGGGCACGGGCAGGGGCGGTGGCTCGGCCTGCCCAGGGAGAGGCACCTCGGAGGCGTCGACCGGCGGGCCGGGAGCGGCCGCGACGGGGCACGCGGGCTGCGCGGGGGCGCCGAGCGCGGAGGGGGTGAGGACGAGCAGCAGGAAGGCCACCACACCGAGCAGGGAGCCGGCCGTGCGGAGGAGCGACATTGACCATGACCGTAGCTCGGCGTCCCCCGGCCGGTGCCCACTGTCGGGTGAACGGCTCCAAGGCCGCGAGCGCGTCGGTGACGGGCCCGTCCCGGGGGGCGGCCCTCCTCAGGCGTCGGCGTGCTCGTCGTCCTCGCCGAGGCCGCTGCCGTTGACGTTGTACTCCTGGGTCTCGCGCGTGGGCGCCTTGCGCGACGAGCGGCGGGCGGCGGGGCGCGGCGGCGGTGGCGGCGGGCCGGACGAGCTCCCTCCCGGGCCGAGGATGATCTCGGCGAAGGTCGCCATCGCCTCGTCGAGGTGCCCGGCGTTGCGGCGCTCGGACTCCTCGTTGGCCCGGCGGACCAGGGCGACGACGGCCTCGTGGTCGGGCCGGTTGACCAGCGTCCCGTCGAGCTTGTCCATGCCCTCCTCCACCGAGGACGACAGGGCCGACACGCGGTCGGCCAGCGTCGACTCCACGGTCTCGACACGGCCGCCGACGGAGTCGAGCCGGTCCGTGAGGGTCTCGATACGCGAGGTGAGCTCGGCGACCTGATCGGCGGTCTGTGACCGCGCCGACGTCGAGTCCGTCCGGGCCGCCTCGCGGGACCCGAGGAACTCCTCGCCCACGGTGCGCCCCAGGTCCTCCAGTTGCGCCCGCAGCCCCGACTCCACGGTGTCCAGGCGCTCGCGGACCGGTCCGCCGACGGCACTGGGCATACCGTCGAGTCGCATCTCGTGCCGGTCGAGGCGGTTGTCGAGGTCGTCGAGCCGCTTGTGCAGCCCGGAGATGCGGTCCTCGAGGCCGTCCATGCGGCCCGCCACGCCCTCGAAGCGTCCGGTCACGCCGTCGAGCCGCCCGTCGAGCTGGGCGAACGGGGTGGCCAGGCGTTCGCCGACGCGATCGACGAGGCTTTCGACGAGGCGTGACAGGGCCGCGATCGAGGAGTCCTGGGCCTCCAACTTGGCCACCGTGTCGTCGAGTCGTTCGGCCAGCGCGCCGACCTCGGCGCGGTCGGGCACGTCGGTGAGGCGTTTGCGGATCGACCCCAGGGCGTCCAGCGCGGCCAGCCGACCGTGGATCTCGTCGAGCGAGTCGAAGATCTGTTGCTGCTCGCTGTCGCGGACCTCGGCCGCACGCTGGAGCATGCTGCGCATCCGGTCGAAGGACATCGTCGAGCCGGAAGCCGTCGAGCTGGTGGTGTCGGTCATCGTGCGCCCACTCTCTCTGCCGACCGGGCGGGACAGGCGAGGGGAATCTAGCCATTACGGCGGGGCAGGGTGCCGCCGGCCCCCGTCCGACGCGTCAGTGCGCGCGCAGGCGCGCGACGAACCGGTCCTCGAGGACGCGCCACGCGGCGACCTCGGTCTGGAACGGGGGCGACGGGGTCAGCCGCGTCGGGTCCGGCCGCAGCACGAACGACACGAGCCACCCGAGCGACTCCGAGGGCGCGAGCGCCCGGTCCACCGAGTCGTCGTCGGCCCAGTCCGCGGCGTCGCGGAAGAGCTCGACGGCGAGCTCGAGCTGGGCGGGGTCGACATCGGTCGGGCCCTCGCCGAGATCCTCGGCGATGCCGACGAGCACGTAGCGGTTGTCCTCGGCCACCTCGATCTCGAGGTCGCCACCGGTCGCGCGGGTGACCACCTCGTCCCAGGTGGCGACCTCGGCGAGGTCGTGGCCGTCCGCGCCGCCGCCGTCCCCGCTCGCGGCGATCCACTGCCGCAGCGCGCGCGGGGAGGAGAACACGTCGATCCGCCCGCCGGAGCCCAGGAAGACGGGCTCGTCGTCGAGGAAGCAGCGCAGGGTGACGAACTCGCCGTCCGCGGTGGTGATGGCAATCGGGTCGATGCCGACCTCGTCCCAGAACCCGGCCTGCTCCTCCTCGGCGGCGTCGACGAGTCCGGAGCGCAGGGAGTCCCCGGCCTCGTCCTTGCGCAGCGACACGGGAGCGTCCGGCTCGGGCCCGGCGACGGCGGAGTCCTGCGGGTTGTCGACGACCGCCGCTGTGTCGGCGGGGTGGTTCGCGGCGTCCTCGGCGGGCGCGGCCGCGTGGGCGTCGTCGGGGTCCTCGGCGTCGGGGTCCGCGTCGAGGTCGCCGGGCTCGGTGCCGATGGTGGCGGTCGCCCGCAGCTCGGCGGCGAGCCCGGCGTCGACCTCGGGGACGGACACGACGGCGTCGAGGGCGTCGACGACCTCGTCCCACCGGTCGGCCACCACGTCGGCGAGATCGGCCCACACGGCCGCGCCCTCGCGGCCGGAGAACGCCGGGGTGCCCCGGGGCAGCTGGTCGAACGGGCCCTCGTCGAGGATCTCGGTGACGGTCTCGAGGTCACAGACGTCGGCGAGGGAGCGGACCATCGCCGCGACCTCGGCGAGGTCGTCGACGGTGCCGGTGTCGGGATCCGCCGCGACGAGCTCGGGGACGCCGACGACGTCGTAGCGCTGCACGTCCTCCGGGGTCAGCTCGTCGACCGAGAGCTTCCCGACCACCGACCACGCCGGGTGGTCGGCGAGGTCGTGCTCGGTACCCGCCTCCTCGGCGGCGCGGATCCAGGCGGCGAGGTCCGCCGCGTCGGCGAAGGCGAACAGTGCGTCGTCGTCGCCGAGGAAGGCCTCCCACTCCTCCCCGTCCTCCCGCCACCGGGGCGCCCACAGCGTCACCAGGTCGCCGGCGGTGAGGGCGAGCGTGATCGGGATGATGTCCTGCGCCACGGTCAGTCACCCTAAGGGTCCGGCCCGTGACCTGCCTCTACGGCTGGCACGCTGGCGGGATGGACCTGTTGCGCACCCCGGACGAGTGCTTCGCCGACGTCGCGTTCGCCGCCCCCCCGCGGTACGTCGACGTCGACGATCCCGACGGTGGCCCGACGCCGATCCGCGTCGCCACCTACGAGCAGGGACCCGCCGACGCCCCCGTCGTCCTGATGCTGCATGGCGAGCCGACGTGGTCGTTCCTCTACCGCCGCGTCATGGACGCGGTGGCGGGCGCGGGGCTGCGGGCCGTCGCGGTGGACATGGTGGGGTTCGGGCGCTCGGACAAGCCCGCGGCGGTCGAGGACCACAGCTACGCCCGCCACGTCGACTGGATGCGCGCGGCCGTGCTGGAGGCCCTCGACCTCCGCGACGTGGTGCTGCTCGGGCAGGACTGGGGCGGTCTGATCGGGCTGCGGCTGGTCGCCGAGAACCCGGAACGCTTCCGCGCCGTGATCGCGGCGAACACGGGGCTCCCGACCGGCGATCACGCCATGCCGGCGCCGTGGTGGGCGTTCCGGGGCGCGGTGGAGGCCGCCGGGAAGGCGGGGAAGCTCGACGTCGGGCGTCTGGTCGCCGCAGGGTGCGTGCAGGGCCTCGACGCCGCGTCGCGCGCCGCCTACGACGCCCCGTTCCCCGACGGGTCGTACAAGGCCGGCCCGCGGGCGATGCCGCTGCTCGTGCCGACCCGCCCCGACGACCCGGAGACCGCCGCCAACCGCGCCGCGTGGGCCGCGCTCGGCGCCTACCGGGCCCCGTTCCTCGTCGCGTTCTCCGACTCCGATCCCATCACCGGTGCCATGGGCCCGGTGCTCGCCCGCCACGTGCCCGGCGCGGCGGGCCTGGACCACCCGACGCTGGCCGGCGCCGGGCACTTCCTGCAGGAGGACGCGGGGGATCGCCTCGGCGCCCTCGTCGTCGGGTTCGTGCAGGCGTGGTGACGTCAGCGATGGCGCGCCGCTGACGCTGAACGACAGGATCGGCGCATCGATCATTGGGGGTCAGGCCGGGGACCTCGACCCGAGCGGCGATGAGTCGGGTGTCGCGCCGCTCGTGCTCGGCGAAGCTCGGCGCGGTGCACAGGAACAGCGTGCGGCCGTCGTCGGCCGCCGAGGACGCAGGCGAAGCACCCGGTTCCGGCCGCGACCTCGTCGACGACGCCCTCCCGCGCCCGCACGACCCGCCCGTTGATCGTGTCGGCCGCCCAGATCGCGCCCTCGGAGCCGGCGGTGATGCCGTCCGGCGCCACGACGAGCTGATCGAGCACCTCGCCGACCTCGCTCCCGGTGGGCACCGGCCCGAACGTCGCCCAGTCGCGGCGCGGGGCGAGAGGCTGCCGTCGGACCGGATGTCGAAGGCGCTGATCCGGCTGGCCAGCGTCTCGGCGACGACGAGCGTGTCCCCGAGGATCACGGCCCCGTTGGGGGAGTGGAGGTCGTCGGCGACGAGGGTCGTCGTCCCGCTCGGGTCGACCCGCACCGGCGCGGCGGTGCGAAGCGACCCACCGCCCACGAGGTCGAACCCGCGTTGGCGACGTAGGCCGTCCCGTCCGCGGTGCTGATGCGGCACCTGGGCCTCGACGCGCAGGTCGTGCCGTCGGGGCGGGCGGGGACCACCTGCTGGAAGTAGGAGAAGTCCTCCAGCACCACCGACAGCCCACTCATGTTCCTTCAGCTCGTCGTGCGGGCACCGGCTGGTCGTCGTCGCGCTGGCCGAAGACGCCGAGGCGGTCGGCCCAGGGCGTCGGGTCGCCCGACCAGTCCCACGAGAGGATCTGCGCTCGGCTCCGGCGGCTGAACAGCCCGCGGAAGAGCTCGTACGGCCCGACCTCGACGGTCGCCGTCGCGCCGTCGCCGGCCCCGCCGCGCAGCTCCGCGCCGCCAGTGCGCACGATCAGCGTCCCCGGTCCGGAGAGGCGGCCGATCACGCCCTTGGCCATCCACTGAGCCGCCGGTGCCCAATCCTGCTCGGGCGGTGCCGGCGCGCCGGCGGCTTCGACGATGTCGGCCTCGTGGCAGAGGACGTCGAGCGCGATGTTCGGCGGCATCCGTCGTTCGTCGAGCGCGGCAACGACGGCGTCGACCGCGCGGGACCACTCGGCGAGCACGGTCTCCAGGTCGGTCCCCGCGCGGTCGCGGACCTGTCCGGCGGTCCACGCGTCGTCGGGGACCCCGTCGAGGCGACCGGCGGTCGCGTCGACGGCGAGGGCCGCGAGGTGGGCGATGACGTCGCGGACGCGCCAGCCCGGGCAGGCCGGTGCGGGCCGGTCGAGGTCGGGCGTGGTGAGGGAGCGCGCGAGCGCCGCGACGCGCTCGTGGCCGGCGCGGTAGAGCTCACCGTACGGAACGGGCATGGACGCACCCTGGCACCGGCTAGCGTCCGTCGCCATGCTGCTCGTCGTCGACCATCCGCTGGCCCTCGCCCGGCTCACCACGGTGCGCGACGCGCGGACCGACCGCGCCGGGTTCCGGGCCGCGGTCCGCGAGCTCACCCTCATGCTCGTCTACGAGGCCCTGCGCGACGCCCCCGTCCGGCCCCTCGAGGTGACGACGCCGGTGGCGAGGACCACCGGCGGTGAGCTCGCCGCGCCGCCGGTCCTCGTGCCGATCCTGCGCGCCGGGCTGGGCATGGCCGAGGCGGCGCACGCGCAAGTGCCGGGGGCGGTGATGGGTTTCGTCGGCGTCGCCCGCGACGAGGAGACCCTGCGGCCGACGCCGTACATGGAGTCGCTGCCCGCCGACCTCGCCGGCCGCCCGGTGATGGTGCTCGACCCGATGCTCGCCACCGGCGGCTCGATGGCGCACACCATCGAGCTGCTCGCCGCGCGCGGCGCCGACGATGTGACCGCGGTCTGCGTCGTGGCCGCGCCGGAGGGCCTCGAGCGGCTCGCGGGGTCGCACCCGGGGGTGCGGGTGGTCACCGCGACCGTCGACGAGCGGCTCGACGAGGTGGGCTACATCGTGCCGGGCCTCGGAGACGCGGGAGATCGGCAGTTCGGGGCGATGTAGGGCCACCTGGGCAGGGCAGTCGACGAGCCCGGGAGACTGGAGCCATGAGCGAGTCCGTGCTGACCGCCGTGGCGTGGCCCTACGCCAACGGCCCGCGGCACATCGGCCACGTGTCCGGCTTCGGTGTGCCCTCCGACGTCTTCTCCCGCTACCAGCGGATGGTCGGCAACCGGGTGCTCATGGTGTCGGGCACCGACGAGCACGGCACGCCGATCCAGGTGCAGGCCGACGCCGAGGGGACGACGCCGACCGAGCTCGTCGACGGGTACTCCCGCGTCATCCAGGACGATCTCGTTGGGCTCGGGCTCTCCTACGACCTGTTCACGCGCACGTCGACCGACAACCACCACGGGGTCGTGCAGGAGCTCTTCGACGCGCTGTGGCGCAACGGCTACGTGCTGCCCGAGACGACGCTGGGCGCGATCAGCCCGTCCACCGGGCGGACGCTGCCCGACCGCTACATCGAGGGGACCTGCCCGATCTGCGGCTACCCGGCGGCGCGGGGCGACCAGTGCGACAACTGCGGCAACCAGCTCGACCCCGCCGACCTGATCACCCCGCGCAGCCGGATCAACGGCGAGACCCCGGCGTTCCGCGAGACCGAGCACCTCATGCTCGACCTCCCGGCGTTCTCGCAGTCGCTGACGGCCTGGCTCGACACGCGGCAGAATTGGCGGCCCAACGTCCTGAACTTCAGCCGCAACCTGCTGACGGACCTGCGCCCGCGCGCCATCACCCGCGACCTGGACTGGGGCGTCAAGGTGCCGCTCGACGGCTGGCGGGACGCGCCGATGAAGCGCTTCTACGTCTGGTTCGACGCCGTCATCGGCTACCTGTCGGCGTCGGTGGAGTGGGCCGAGCGCTCGGGCGCCCCGGACGCGTGGAAGCAGTGGTGGTGCGACCCGGCGGCGCAGTCCTACTACTTCATGGGCAAGGACAACATCGTCTTCCACTCCCTCATCTGGCCGGCGCTGCTGCTCGGGCAGAACGGGGCGGGGGACTCCGGCGGTGCGCCGGGGGTCTTCGGGACGCTGAACCTGCCCACCGAGGTGGTGAGCTCGGAGTTCCTCACCATGAGCGGCTCCAAGTTCTCCACCAGCCGCGGCACCGTCATCTACGTCGGCGACTTCATGCGGGAGTTCGGTCCCGACGCGCTGCGCTACTTCATCTCCGTCGCCGGGCCGGAGAACCAGGACAGCGACTTCACCTGGGACGAATTCGTGCGCCGCACCAACTACGAGCTGGCCAACGAGTGGGGCAACCTCGTCAACCGCTCGATCTCGATGGCGGCCAAGAACGTCGGCGCGATCCCCGAGCCGACCGCGCCCGAGGCCGCCGACGCGGAGCTGCTCGCGCAGTCCCGCGCGGCGTTCGGCGTCGTCGGCGCGTACCTGCAGCGGTCGCGGTTCAAGCATGCGGCCTCGGAGGCGATGCGCGTCGTGGGTGCCGCCAACGCCTACCTCAGCCAGACCGAGCCGTGGAAGCGCACGGACGACCCCGCGCGGCGCGACACGATCCTGCACACCGCGCTGCAGGTGGTGCAGGACGCGAACACGCTGCTGACACCGTTCCTGCCGCACGCCGCCCAGCGGATTCACGAGGCCCTCGGCGGGACGGGCGTGTGGGCGGCGCAGCCGCGCCGCGAGGAGCCCGGGGAGAAGTCGGGCCTGGGCACGACGCACTCGGTGCTCACCGGGGACTACGCCGGCGAGCAGGCCCGCTGGGCGTCGACGCCGATCCCGGTCGGACGGCCCCTGGCCCGCCCGACGCCGCTGTTCGCCAAGCTCGACCCGGAGCTCGGGGAGAAGGGGCCGCCGTGGGCCCCGATCCGTCGTGAGTAGCGACCGCGCCACCCCGCCGCCGGTCCCCGGGCCGATCGTCGGAAGCCAGGGTGAAGGACTCTGCATCGACGCCCACACCCACCTCGACGCGTGCGGCGCGAGGACCCCCGAGGCGCTCGCGGCCGCGGCGGACCGGGCGTCCTCGGCCGGGGTGACCGCGATGGTGACCACGGCCGACGACCTCGCATCCGCTCGCTGGACGGTGTGGGCGGCGTCGGCCGACCCGCGGGTCTTCGCGGCCGTCGGACTGCACCCGACCCGAAGCCGCGACCTCACCGACGCCGCCCGCGCCGAGCTCGAGGCGCTCGCGCGGGAGCCGCGGGTCGTCGCGGTGGGGGAGACCGGGCTCGACGACTACTGGACGACGCGGCGAGCCGACTGCGCGCCGCTCGCGGTGCAGCGCGAGGCATTCGCGTGGCACATCGACCTGGCGAAGCGCGCGGACCTGCCGCTGGTGATCCACGACCGGGACGCCCACGACGGGATCCTCGACGTCCTCGCCGCCGAGGGCGCGCCCGCGACCGTGGTCTTCCACTGCTTCTCCGGCCACCTCGACCTCGCGCAGCGGTGCGCCGAGGAAGGCTGGATGGCCTCGTTCGCGGGGACGGCGACGTTTCGCAACGCGGCCGACCTGCGCCGAGCGGCCGCCTGGATGCCGTCGGAGTTCGTGCTCACCGAGACCGACGCCCCGTTCCTCTCCCCCCACCCGTACCGCGGTCGCCCGAACGAGCCCTACTGCCTCCCTCATACGGTGTACGACCTCGCCGTGCTCCGTGATGAGCGACCCGAGGACCTGGCCGCCATCTCCTCCCAGAACGCCCGCCGGACCTTTCGGCTCACGTCACCCCCCCATTCGTGACGGCGTGTCGCCGCCGTGCGGTCAATCGGCTCTCGCTCGTCGTGCCGCACTGCCCGTTCGGCGCATTGACGGCATGTCGTCTTGATGGTTCGGACACCCGGTTCGTTACCGTGTCGTAATTCGCCGGGATGGAACCGACCCCGGCGTCCGGATGTCCTGACTCCCCAGCTCAGGCGCCGGTCGGGACCCTCGGGTCCGGGCCCCCGGACGCGGTTCCTGCCCGGACGGAACGGCAGATGTGGATCGCCTCGTGACTGGACTGTGCTCTGCTCCCCGGATTGCTCGGGTTCGCGCGGCTGCCGCGGCGGCCCGTCGATGAGCGCGGACCTCGCCTCCGGCCGGCGCTCGACCGACCTGCTCGACCGTCCGGACGACAGCCCGGTCGACCGCACCCCGATGCCCTCGTGGGCGGAGGACATCACCGGTCCGCTGCCGGTCTCCGCGCGCACCTCGGGCCCCATCGCGCTGCCCGACCTCGACGACTGGGACGACCTCGAGGCCCGCACCGGTCTGCAGACCCCCGACGCCCCCGAGATCCCGGCCGCCCCGGCGGGTCTCGACACGGGCGGCTGGGACCCCGACGCCCTCACCACCGGCACCCGCCGTCGCTCCACCGCGATCAAGGGTGGCGTCGCGGTCGCACTGCTCGCCGTCGCGGCAGGCGGGAGCACCGCGGTCGCACTGGACAAGCAGGTCACGGTGACCGTCGACGGTGCCGACCAGGTCGTCCACACGTTCTCCTCCACCGTCGGTGGAGCGCTCGAGTCCGGCGACATCGCCGTCGGCCCGGGTGACCAGATGTCGCCCACGCCGACCGCGAAGATCGCCGACGGCGACCACCTCGTGGTGAACCACTCGCGCCAGGTGCAGCTGGTGGTCGACGGCAAGCCGCAGACGATGACCACCACCGCGACGACGGTGGCCCAGGCGCTGGCCGAGCTCGGCCTCCCGACCGAGAAGGTCGCGGCGTCGGCGCCCCTCACGGCCGCCATCCCGACGAGTGGCATGTCGCTCGACGTGCGGCTGCCCAAGACCGTGACGCTGATCGACGGCGGCTCAGGCCCGCAGCAGGTCACCACGACCGCGCTCGGCCTCTCCGAGTTCATGGGCCAGCGGGGCCTGTCGATGGGTCCGATCGATACGGTGACGGCGGGCGAGAGCGACTCGTTGGTCGCCGGATCGACGATCACGGTCACCCGCAACGCCGTCTCCCGGGTCACCGAGACCCAGCCGATCGCGCCGCCGATGCAGACCGTCGACGACGCCACGATGGACCAGGGCACCACCAAGGTCCAGACGCCCGGCCAGGCCGGCGAGCAGGTGCAGACCTTCTCGGTGAACCTCACCAACGGCAAGGAGACCGGCCGCACCGCCGTCGGCACCCCCGCGGTGACCAAGGACGCCGTCGGCGGCGTCGTCCGTCGCGGCACCAAGCCGAAGGACACCGCGCCCGCGGTCAGCAACGGTGGCAAGTGGGACCGCATCGCCAAGTGCGAGTCCGGCGGCGACTGGTCGATCAACACCGGCAACGGCTACTACGGCGGCATCCAGTTCGACAAGCAGACCTGGAACGCCTACGGCGGCGGCAAGTACGCCGCGCGCGCCGACCTCGCCTCCCGCGAGGAGCAGATCGCGGTGGCGGAGAAGGTCCGCGCATCCCGCGGTGGCTACGGCGCCTGGCCGGTGTGCGGGAAGAAGTAGGCCGGCCCTGGGTAGCGATGCTGCATCGCTGACACTCAATGTCAGCGATGCAGCATCGCTGGCGTCCGGGGAGGCCGCGCTCGCCAGGTGCGACGATCGACGCCGTGTCCCCCGCCGAGCCGGTCCGGTTGCTGGGAGCCGCTGACCTGCGTGCCCTCGCCGCCGAGGTCGGCCTGCGGCCCACCAAGAGGCTCGGCCAGAACTTCGTCCACGACGCCAACACCGTCCGGCGCATCGTGCGGCTCGCCGCGGTCGGGGCCGACGACGTGGTGCTCGAGGTGGGGCCGGGCCTGGGCTCGCTGACCCTGGAGCTGCTCGGCGCGGCGTCGGCGGTGGTCGCCGTCGAGATCGATCCGGCCCTCGCCGCGCGGCTGCCGCGGACCACCGCGGAGCGCGCTCCCGGCCGAGCCCTGCACGTCGTCACCGCCGACGCTCTCCGCGTGCGGGCCGCGGACCTCCCGCTGGCACCGACGACGCTCGTCGCGAACCTGCCCTACAACGTCGCCGTCCCGGTCGTGCTGCACCTGCTCGCCGAGCTGCCGACGCTGCGGCGGGGCCTGGTCATGGTCCAGTCCGAGGTGGCCGAACGCCTCGCCGCCCGGGCGGGGGACTCGGCGTACGGCGGGCCCTCGGTCAAGCTCGCCTGGTATGCCGACGCCCTCCGCGCCGGCCCGGTGCCGCGTGCGGTGTTCTGGCCGGTCCCCGGCGTCGACTCCGGACTGGTGGCGTTCACCCGTCGGGAGGCGGCGGCGGTTACCGCCGACCGCGTCGCCACCTTCGCCGCCGTCGACGCCGCGTTCGCGCAGCGCCGCAAGTCGCTGCGGGCCGCGCTGGCGGGATGGGCGGGCTCCCCGGCCCGGGCCGAGACCCGGCTGCGCGCGGCCGGCATCGACCCCTCGTTGCGCGGGGAGCAGCTCGACGTCACGCGCTTCGCCGCCCTCGCGGCGACCCCCAGCGCGGATCCGACCGACGGCGCTGACCCGACCGACGGCGCCGACCCGACCGACGGCGCCGACCCGACCGACGGCGCCGGCCCGACCGACGGGCCAGAGGCCATCGCACGCGATCCGTAGGCTGGTGTCGTGCTCTCCGTCGTCGGCTCCCCCGTCACCGTGCGCGTGCCGGCGAAGATCAACCTGCATCTCTCGGTGGGCCCCACGCGTCCCGACGGCTATCACGACCTCGTCACCGTCTTCCAGGCCCTCAACGTCGTCGACGAAGTGTCGGTGCTACCCGCCACCGGTGGGCGCCCCGCTCCCGGCGTCGACGTGCTCGACGCGCCGGAGGGCGTCCCCACCGACGCGACCAACCTCGCGTGGCGTGCGGTGGAGACCCTCGCCGCTCACACGGGACGGGATCCCGACGTGCGGGTGCAGCTGCGCAAGGCGATCCCCGTCGCCGGCGGGATGGCCGGTGGCAGCGCCGACGCCGCCGGGACCCTGCTCGCACTGTCCACGTTGTGGCGCCTGGACCTCGGACGCGAGGACCTCCTGGAGATCGCCGCCGCGGTCGGCAGCGACGTCGCGTTCGCGCTGCACGGTGGCACCGCTCTTGGCACCGGGCGCGGGGAGAAGCTGGTGCCGGTGCTCAGCCGCCACACCTTCCACTGGGTGGTCGCGCTGCAGGACCACGGGCTCTCGACGCCGACGGTGTTCTCCGAGCTCGACCGGCTCCGTGCCGGCCGCGGTGACGGCGCCGGCCAGGACGGGGAGGGCAGCCAGGACGGGGAGGGGATGGGCCCCCCGAGCCGCATCGGCTCGGTCGAGCCGGTCCTCGAGGCGCTCGCTTCGGGGGAGGCGCACTCGCTGGCCCTGCTCCTCGGCAACGACCTGCAGGCCGCCGCCGTGAGCCTCGACCCCGGCCTGCGCCGGACTCTGCGTGCGGGCGTCGACGCGGGAGCCCTCGCCGGCATCGTCTCCGGGTCGGGGCCGACCTGCGTCTTCCTCTGCACCGCCGCCGCCGCCGCGGTGCGGGTGGCCGCCGAGCTCGCCGGCGTCGGCGTCTGCCGGACGGTCCGCGTCGCCCACGGCCCGGTACCCGGCGCTCGCGTCGTCGACGCAGGCGGCGCGCCGCGGCGCCCGCGCGACGCCGGCCCCGACGTCCACGCCTGACCCCGACGTCCCCCTGACCTCGCAACCTCCCGGAGAACTGTGGCCAACCTCGTCAACCTCGAGTCGGTGTCGATCGCCTTCGGGGGTCCGAGACCCGTGCTGGACGGCGTGTCGCTGGGCGTCGACGCGGGCGACCGCGTCGGCGTCGTCGGGCGCAACGGTGGCGGGAAGTCGACGCTGGTCGCGATCCTCGCGGGCCTGGTCACGCCCGACTCGGGACGCGTGAGCCCGGTGCGCGGGCTGCGGATGGCCACCGTGACCCAGCAGAGCGTGCTGGGGGAGGGGACGACGGTCGGCGACGCCGTCCTCGGCGGCCTCGGGATGGACGCGAACACCGCTGACCACGAGTGGGCGGGCGACGCCCGCGTGCGATCCGTGCTCGACGGCCTGCGCCCCGGCGGCGGGCGCGGGCTCGAGGCGTCGGTGGACGGCCTCTCCGGTGGCGAGCGGCAGCGGATCGCGCTGGCCGCCGCCCTGGTGGGCGACCTCGACCTGCTCGTGCTCGACGAACCCACCAACCACCTCGACGTGGAGGGTGTCGGCTGGCTCGCCGAGCACCTGCTGGCGCGGCGGACGGCGCTGGTGGTGGTCACTCACGACCGCTGGTTCCTCGACACAGTGGCCTCCCGCACCTGGGAGGTCACCGACGGCCAAGTCGAGCAGTACGAGGGCGGCTACGGCGACTGGATCTACGCGCGGGCCGAGCGGGCCCGACTCTCCGACGCCGCGGAGCAGCGACGCCGCAACCTGGCCCGCAAGGAGCTCGCGTGGCTGCGGCGGGGTCCTCAGGCGCGGACCTCCAAGCCGCGCTACCGCGTCGAGGCGGCCGAGGCGCTCATCGCCGACGTCCCCGCGCCGCGCGACTCCGTCGAGCTCCTCACCATGGCCAAGCACCGCCTGGGGCGCACCGTCGTCGAGCTCGAGGACGCGACCCTGTCCGTCCCCGGGCGCGACGGCATCCCGCCCCGCACCCTCGTCGACCACCAGACCTGGCGGATCGGCCCGGGCGACCGCATCGGGATCGTCGGGATCAACGGCTCGGGGAAGACGACCCTGCTGCGCGCGGTCGCGGGGGAGCGGGCGCTCGACGGTGGGGCGCGCCTCGAGGGCACGACCGTGCGAATGGCCCACCTCTCGCAGGACCTGTCCGGGCTGCCCCTGCACCGGCGTGTGCTGCAGGCGGTGGAGGACATCGCCGAGCGGGTGACGATCGGGCGCAAGGAGCACTCGGCGTCGTCGTTGGCGGAACGCTTCGGGTTCCCCGCGTCCCGCCAGTGGACGCCGGTGGCCGATCTCTCCGGCGGGGAACGGCGGCGTCTGCAGCTGGTGCGCCTGCTCATGACCGAGCCGAACGTCCTGCTGCTCGACGAGCCGACCAACGATCTCGACGTCGACACCCTCCAGCAGCTCGAGGACCTCCTCGACGGCTGGCCGGGGACGCTGCTGATCGTCAGCCACGACCGCTACCTCACCGAGCGGGTGTGCGACCGCGTCGTCGGGCTCTTCGGCGACGGCCGGATCCGCGACCTGCCCGGCGGCATCCCCGAGTACCTCCGGCGCCGCGCGGCCGCCCTCGCCGCGGGCGTCGGCCCGGTCGGCGTCGGCGAGGGCGCCCCTCGCGCGGTGGGCGGCGGTGGTGCCGGTGGTCGTGCGGCGGAGAAGCGGGCCGCCCGCAAGGAGGTCGCGCGCATCGAGCGACGCATCGAGCGGCTCGACGCCCGCGAGAAGGAGCTGCACGGCGAGCTCGCCGAGGCGGCGTCGGACGCCGCCCGCGTCCCGGCCCTCGACGCTGAGCTGCGCGCGCTCGTCACCGAGCGCGAGGAGCTCGAGGAGGCGTGGCTGGAGAGCGCCGTGCTCCAGGAGTGATCGGAAGTGTCCGCCGCCGGCGGCCACCCACCGTTCCCCTGAGCTGGGATGCAGGCCACACTATGCGTGGCGCGGGGGACCACCCGCACCGACGCGAAGCCGAGCTTCCGCGTACTCGAACGAGTGGAGGTCAGGCATGCCCGAGACCGTCTTCCGGGTGGACCAGTCGAAGTCGATGCGCGAGCAGGACGTGCCCGGCCACAATCGCTGGCACCCTGACATCCCGCCCGCCGCCGAGGTGCGCCCGGGCGACGAGTTCCGCATCGAGTGCAAGGACTGGACCGACGGGCAGGTCCGCGACGACGACAGCGCCAACGACGTCCGCGACATGGTGCTCGACTACAACCACATGCTCAGCGGGCCGATCCACGTCGCCGGCGCCGAGCCGGGCGACCTGCTGGTGGTGGACTACCTCGATCTCGGTCCGGCCCGCACGCTCGGTCAGGCGCGCGGCACCGAGCCCGGCGAGGGCTGGGGCTACACCGGCATCTTCGCCAAGAGCAACGGCGGCGGGTTCCTCACCGACCACTTCCCCGAGCCCGGCAAGGCCATCTGGGACTTCCACGGCCGGGAGGCCACCTCACGCCACCTGCCCGGTGTGCGGATCGCGTCGAACGTGCACGCCGGCCTGGCGGGCTGTGCCCCCTCGGCCGACCTGCTCGCCGTATGGAACCGCCGCGAGCAGCGGCTGATCGACACCGACCCGCAGCGGGTGCCGCCGCTGGCCCTGCCCCCGCTCGAGCCGGGCAACCTGCTCGGGGCGCTGTCCGGTGACGACCGCGACCGCGCCGCCCGCGAGGCCGCGCGGACGGTGCCCCCGCGCGAGCACGGCGGCAACGTCGACATCAAGAACCTCGGCATCGGCTCCCGGGTCTACTACCCCGTCTACGTCCCGGGGGCGAAGTTCTCCATCGGCGACCTGCACTTCGCCCAGGGCGACGGCGAGATCAGCTTCTGCGGCGCCGTGGAGATGGGCGGCTACGCCGACATCCACGTCGATCTGATCAAGGACGGGATGAACAAGTACCAGACCGACATGCCGATCTTCGAGCCGGGCCGGGTCGAGCCCCGGTACACCGAGTTCGTGTCGTTCATCGGCATCTCGGTCGACGAGGCCGGCGAGCAGCACTACATGAACGCGACCATCGCCTACCGCCGGGCGTGCCTCAGCGCGATCGAGTACCTCAAGCAATTCGGCTACACGGGGGAACAGGCCTACCTCATCCTCTGCGCCGCCCCCATCGAGGGCCGGGTCAGCGGGATCGTCGACATCCCCAACGCCTGCTGCTCGCTCTACCTGCCCACCGGCATCTTCGACGTCGACATCCGCCCGAACGCCGACGGGCCGACGCGCACCGACCGCGGACAGTGCGCCCTCGCCACGTGACGGTCACCGAGTGGGATGCCCGCACCCGGCTCACACCGCCGACCACGCCCTGCACCACTCCTCGGTGCTGCGGTGCCGGCCCAGCCCGAGCACCACGAACTCGTCGTGGCGGCCCACGGCCTCCACCCCGACGTAGCGCATGGCCCCGCCGAACGGCCCACCCCCGGACGCCGGGAACGGCTCGCCCGGCACCAGCAGTCGGGGGCCGTAGACGACCTGGCAGTCCAACCACACCGCCGCCGTCTGGTGACCGATCCCGCCGACGTATTCCGCCTCGAGGTAGGCGATCGGCCCGCGCCGCGACGACGCCGTGAGGATCGCGGCCACTCCCGGCGACAGCCGCTCGAAGCCCGATTCGGGCCCGAGCGGGAAGCCCTCCAGGTCGATCGCGTCGAACAGCTCCTCGCACATCGGCACGAGCGCCAGCTCGGCGCCGTCGAGGAGCGACGGACGGGCGTGCGGGAACCGTTCGACGATCGGCGCGAGCACTTCGGGCGCGGCCACCATGCCGTGTAGCTCGTAGCCCATCGACGGCGAGGTCATCTCAATCCAGGATGCCGAGATGCTTGAGCACGTGGGCGACGGACGTCGCGCGGACGTCGGCCACCATCGTGCGGTACTCCTCGGCGAACAGGCCGGGGTGGCGCGTCATCGCGTCGGCCTCGATGAGCGCGACGGCCTTCTCCAGGTGATCCCGTGCGAGCTGGTCACGCCAGAGGGAGTGCTTGATGTAGATGTACTCGTCGTCCACCGCCGTGATGTGCAGCGTCTTGCCTCCGGCCACGGTGGGGATGTCCCCGCCGTGGCCGAACTCGCGCTGCAGGCCAGCCCAGTCCAGGGGCACTCGGTCACCGTCTCTCGTCGGTCGTCGTGGCCGTGGGGGCTGGCGAGCCGGTGTCCCCGTGGCCCGTGGCCAGCTCCCGCATGAGCGCGAGCGTCCGGGCGCGACGGGCGCCGGCGGTCTCCACGTCGCACCCCCAGGCCTCGGCGAGCTGGTCGTCGGTGTGGCCTTGGACGCACGTGAGCACGAACGTGGTCTGGTGCTCGGCCGACACCAGGGTCAGGGCCTGCCGGAACGCCGTCCACGAGCCGCGAGGCACCATTCGGCCCCCGAGCGCGTCGGCAATGCCGTCCTCGGCGAGCTTTGCGATGCGCCCGGAGTAGGGCAGCCCCCAGTGGCGGAAGACCGCCGGCCGGGAGACGAGGCCGGTCGCCACCCGCAGGGCCACCGCCTCGGCGGCCACGCGGTCGCCGAGGCGGACCCGACAGGTGTAGAAGACCGCCTCGAACGTCGCGGTGACGCGGTCCAACCACTCCACGTACTCCGGTGCGAGTTCCGGTTCCGGGGTCATCGGCGGCCTCCTCCATCCGAGGGCGGTGCGTCGGGCCTCAGCCGGGAGGTTGAGCGACCGCGGCGGGAACGGCGTGCCGGGTCTCGAAACCTCCGAGACGCCAGAGCAGGGCGGCGCCGCCCCAGACCGCGACGAAGAAGCCGACGATGATGTAGCCGAGCAGCTCGAACTCGTTGGCGATCCCCGCGAGGCCCGCCAGGGCACGGACGCCGAGGTCGTCGGCCAGGACGCCGGCGAGGTAGACCGCGGCGATGAAACCGGCCACGGTCACCGTCGCCGCCGTGGTGGCGATGTTGTAGAACAGCCGTCGCGCGGGGCTGCGGTTCGACCAGGAGTAGGCGACGGACATCAGGACGCCGTCGGCGGTGTCGAAGGCGCTCATGCCGGCGGCGAAGAGCAGCGGCAGCGTGAGCGCGGCCAGCAGGGGGGCGCCGCCGGCCGCCCCGCCCGCGGTCGAGGCGGTGGACGCGGAGAGCGTCAGCAGCGTGACCTCGGACGCCGTCTCCAAGCCGAGGCCGAACAGGATGCCCAGTGGGTACATGTGCCACGAATGCTTGATCAACGTGCGCGCCCGGCCGCCGAGGATGCGATTGACCAGTCCGCGGTTGAGCAGCTGGCGCTCGAGCTCGGACTCGTCGAGCCGTCCCCGACGGAGATCGCGCCACGAGCGGACGATGCCGACGAGAACGAGGGCGTTCAGCACCGCGACCAGTGCCAAGAAGGTCATCGCGACGACGGTGGAGACCGTGCCTCCGACCTCCCGCCACGAGTCGAGCTGGGCGCTCGACGCGGCGCCGGCGGCGACCGCGACGACCAGCGCGAGGACGACGACCACCGAGGAGTGGCCCATCGCGAAGAAGAAGCCCACCCCGACGGGCCGCCGTCCGCGCTGCACCATGAGTCGGGTGGTGTCGTCGATGGCGGCGATGTGGTCGGCGTCGAACGCGTGCCGGATGCCCAGCGCGTAGGCCAGGACGCCCGCGCCGGCGAACGCGCCCGCACCGAGCGGCCCGGAGGTCAACGAGAGATAGAGCGACCATCCGACGACGTGCAGCAGGGCGACCGCCGCGACGATCGTCGACAGCTGCGCGCGCTGAGCTCGGGTCCATCGCCCGCTCCCGACGATCGTGGTCATGGCGTCCTCTCTGTGGTCCGTGGTCCGTGGCCGCAGGGGTGCAGCGAGGGTCGGCGAGTGACGGTGCCCCGCTCCCCACTCGGGAGCGGGGCACCGTCGGCTCAATACCTCAGCACATCATCAGATGACGCGTCAGGGCGTCTGCACCAGGGTCTCCACCATGGGCGCGATGTGCGCCTGCTGGACCTCGGTGATGTCCGCCGAGCCCGGCGCGTCACCCCGAATGGCCGCGTGCGGCACGACCACCCAGCACGCGCAGCCCCAGATGCACTCGCCGGCCATGCCGTCGAAGCGGATCGACTGCTCGGAGAGCATCACCCCGAGGTCGAGCAGCCACGAGTGCATCATCAGCTTCGTGTCCCAGTCCTCGATCTGGTCGTAGGCGTCCCGGGCGGTGTAGAACGCCGTGAGGTCCGTCTTGGCCACGCCGGGGATGATGATGTTCGAGTACACGGTGAGCTCGTCGAAGAACTCGCCCTGCGAGGTCACGAGCGTGCCGTCGTCCCCGTCGAGCACGTACTCGGAGAGGACCGACTCGAGCTTCTTCTGCAGGGTGTCGTTCCACAACTCGCGCGGCCCGACCGTGTTGACCTCGATGTAGTCGGTCTTGAAGCCCTCCTTGAGCCCGGAGAACGTCGGGATGTAGTCGATCCACTTGCTGACGACCTCGCGCCAGCGGCCCCGCGGCTGACCGGGGAGCACCTCGACGCCCGGGTGCGTGTACTTGGCGACGTCGAACACCGTCCACGTCCGGTCGCCGGAGATGTTGCGCTCGTGCGGGGCGCCGGTGAAGCCCGCGGGACGCAGCATCTTGAACAGCAGCCGCCCGTAGTCCTGCACGACGAAGCGGGTGAACGAGTCGTCCACGAACTTGCGGGTCACGCCCTTGCGCAGGCCGTCGCGAACCGCGGGGTTGCCGGTCTTGGTGTACGAGCCGAGGCGCTGCCAGGCGTGCTCCTGCGGCAGGGCTAGGAAGCCGCCGGTGAAGGGGTTCTTGTAGAGGTCGCCCCAGACCGCCATGACGCCCTGGTTCTTCACGTCGTCGAGCATGCAGTCGATCTCGTTGATCGTGGGGTACAGCGCGGCCGTGCCGCCCGCGTGCTCCTCGTCGCCGGAGAACGGCATGACGCCGACGCCGATGACCGGGATGCGGCGGCCGAGCTTGACGTTCGAGAGGTGTCGCACCATGTCGACGACCATCCCGGAACCGGTGCCCCCGGCGAGGGAGAAGAAGACCAGCACCATCGAGGGGAGCTTGGTCTTGTTGATGGAGTCGACGAAGAGGTCGAGCTCCTTCTCCAGGGTCCGGTCGCCGCCGTAGTAGTAGTGCCCGTAGATCGCCTTCGCGATGGCGCGCGGGCAGGTCTCCCCCGGCTTCGGCATCTCGACGTCGGCGGGGAGCCACGGCTCGTAGTTGGGGTTCCAGTAGTACCGCGGGTACTCCATCTTCAGGTACTCGCGCCAGCGGTTGAGGCTGGTGCGCAGCGCCTCCGAGGTGGGCACCTCGAGACCGACGGTCCGCACCTGGTGGCGGTCGGTCGGGATCTCACGCTCCTGAAGACGCTGGGCGAATCCCCCGGCGTACTCCTTGAGCTCGTGCTGGTCCTGGTCCCCGATGTCGATGGAGAGACCGGTGAACCGGGCGCGCGGGTCGTCGAGCTGGTCCTCGATCTCACCGGTGCGGAGCAGGGCCTCGACCATGTAGGCGCCGGTCTTGCCGACCCCCAGGGCGTGGATGCAGTGCGGCGACTGACTTCCGGTCGCGGAGTGGTAGAGCGACATTCCCATGGTGGAACCTTCCTCAGGCGGACGTGCGGTACTTCGACGCCGACCGCGGATCGGTCGACGACTCGTCGCGGGGATGGGTGCGGGGGATCAGTGTCGAATCAATCCAGGTAACCGAGATCCTTGAGGACGGTCGCGGCCGTCGTCGGGCGCTCGTCGGCGATGTACGTGCGGTAATGGTCGATGACGTCGCCGTAATTGCGGGTCATCTTGCCCTCGTCGAGCATCGTCATCGCCTTCTCGAGGTAGACCCGGGTCAGTTTGTCCGTCCAGAGCCGGTGCGAGACGTAGATGTACTCCTCGTCGGCGCCGGTCACCTGCAGCGTGCGGGCGCCGGGCATGGACGGGAGCTGAGCGCCGTCCTTGTAGCGCTCGATGACCGTGGACCAGTCGGTGGCCATGGTCGCCCTCCTCTCCCCGCAGCCCCTCAGGCCTGGGCCGCGGGCTCGGCGACGGACGTGATGCTGTCCTCGGTGAGCGCGTCGGCGGCCTCGGCCTGCACCGCCGGCGTCTGCTCGCCGCGGATGGCGGCGTGCGGGACCACGACCCAGCAGGCGCACCCCCAGATGCACTCACCACCCATGCCGTCGAAGCGGATGGAGGGCTCGCAGAGCATGACGCCCAGATCGAGCAGCCAGGAGTGGATGAGCAGCTTGTCGTCCCACTCGAGGGTGTCGTAGTAGTCGCGGGCCGGGACGAAGGCGGCCAGGTCGAGCTTGGAGGCCCGCGGGATCACCACGCTGACCTGGTCGTCCGACCCGCTCATGGCCAGGACCACGGGCTCGACCTTCGCGCTCGCCACGCCCTCGATGGCCTTCGAGACCTTGGACTTGGTCGCCTCGTCGACCGTGGAGCCGAATACTCGGGCCTCGATGTACTCGGTCGTGAAGCCCTTGACCAACCCTCCGGTGCCGAGCGAGTCGATGTCGGCCAACTTGCGGCACGACAGCATGTTGATCCACCGGTCGCCCTGCTCGCCGCGGATCGCCGGGTGCCAGGCGTCGGCGGGGACGGCGAGCCAGTTGAGCGCCTTGAGCGTCTCGTACAGGTCGACGCTGGCGTCCCGGGCGAGGAACGAGCCAACGCCGGAGTCGATGTAGGAGTGGGTCGCGGCCAGGTCGCCGGTCAGCGTCTGGACGTCGTCCTGGTCGACCATGAAGAACCCGCCGGTGAAGGGGTTCTTGTAGAGGTCGCCCCAGACCGCCATGACGCCCTTGTTCTTCTCCGTGTCGATCATGCAGTCGAGCTCGTTGATCACCGGGAAGAACGAGCCGTCGCGGTACTCCGCCGGGTCCGCACCGCCCGGCAAGACGCCCAACCCGATCACCCAGGGCCGGCGGCCGAGCTTGATCGAGGAGAGGTGACGCGCGATCTCGACGACGATGCCGCTGCCGACGCCGCCGGCCATCGAGAACGCCACGACGACGAGCGGCGTGGCCTCGCTGGCCATGACCTGCTCGGCGAAGGCGTCGAGCGCCCCGGCGATCTCGCGGCCCGGGTAGTACTCGGAGCCGTAGATCGCCTTGGCGACGGCTCGCGAGAAGTGCCCGTCGGACGGGGCGATCTCCACGTCGGCCGGCAGCCAGGGCTCGTAGTTCGGGTTCCAGTAGTACCGCGGGTACTCCATCTTGAGGAACTCGCGGTAGCGGTTGAGCGCGTAGCTCAGGTCGGCGTGGTCGGGGACCGGCATCGCCACGGTGTTCACGTACGAGCGGTCCGAGGGCAGCGACGACGCGGCGTCCCGAACCTGAGCGAGATCCTCGTCGCCGATGTCCACCGCGAGCGCGCCGAATCGGGTGCCCTCCTGGGTGAGGAAGCCCTCGGGCTGGTGGGTCATGATCGACGTGATGAGGTCCGCGCCGGTCTTCCCGAGGCCGAGCACGTGCAGCGAGAACGGCCCCTCGTGGTCACCGGCGCGGTGCACACCCTCGGTCCGCAGCGCCTCGATGCGCGCCAGGTCGTCGATCAATCCGTGGTCGTGGTCGTGGTCGTGGTCGGCAGCCATGGCCGGGTCCTCCTGGGGGATGCGCGGTAGGGACGGGTGTTCCGGAGGTCGCAGGTGCGGTGGTCAGCGCATGGTGTCCTGGTTGGGGATGCCGTCCATCGGGGCCTCGGAGGTGCCGATGGTGTCGCGGGTCATCTCCTCGACCTGCTTCTGAGCGAGAGTGGGGTCGGTGACCCAGGTCTTGTAGAAGTCGAAGGGGCACTCCGCGACGCCCTTGTCGCCGTCGCCGGACTGGATCACTCCTGTGTAGCCGCGGTGCAGCAGCTTGAACAGGTGGTTCTGCGACTGCCAGTTCTTCCGCGCGTCGCGGATCATCGACAGCGACAGCTCGGCGTACTGGACGCCCATCTCCTCGGTGCCGCACTCGCCGAGCGTGCGGCCGTCGAAGCCGACGAGCGAGGAGTGGCCGAAGTAGGAGTAGACGCCGTCGAAGCCGGTGGCGTTGGCGACCGCGACGTAGACGTTGTTGGCCCAGGCCATCGCCTTGGCCATGAGGATCTGCTGCTCCTTGGCCGGGTACATGTATCCCTGCGGCCGGACGACGAGCTCGGCGCCCTTCATGGCGACGTCGCGCCAGATCTCCGGGTAGTTGCCGTCGTCGCAGATGATGAGGGCCATCTTCAGGCCTTTGGGGCCGTCGACGACCGTGGTGTGCTCGCCGGGGTACCAGCCCTCGATCGGCACCCAGGGCAGGATCTTGCGGTACTTGTTGACGATCTCGCCCTCGGAGTTGATGAGGACGAGCGAGTTGTACGGGTTCTTGTCGGGTGGTCCTCGTGCCGCTCGCCGGTCATCGAGAACACGCCCCAGACGCCGGCCGTCCGGCAGGCCTCGGCGAAGATCTCCGTCTCGAAACCGGGCACGGTCGCGGCGTTGGCGAACATCTCGTCGCGGTCATACATGATCCCGTGCGTGGAGTACTCCGGGAAGACGATGAGGTCCATCCCCGGGAAGCCCTGCTTGATTCCGACGACCATGTCCGCGATCTGCTCGCAGTTGGCGCGGATGGCCGCCTGGTCGTGCAGGCGGGGCATCCGGTAGTTGACCACCGCCACGCCGACGCCGTCCGAGCTGCTGCTGATGTCACCGTGCCGCATGTGAACCGTCCTCGTCGCCGCTCCCCTGGGTGGACCGACCGTACGGCCTATCGAGCTCGGAGCAATATTTCCACGGTAAAAACAATGTTTCGATATGCGACCGTTGCCCGGGGAGGTCGGCGCCCCGCAGACGGACCGATCGGATCAGGAGATGCGGACACGCTCACCGCCGCCGAGCGCGGCGCCCAGCCGGTCGAGCAGGCCGAGGATGTCGATCCGGTCGGCGGCGTCGAGGTCGGAGACCGCCGCGCCGAACAGCTCGTCGAGGTCGCTCGCCACGGCCGTCACGAGGGCGTGTCCGGTGGGGGAGATGTGCACGAGCACGCGCCGGCGATCCCACGGGTCGCTGCGCCGGAAGGCGAGGCCGTCCGCGACCAGCTTGTCGACCACCCGTGTGGCGGTCGGCGCGGGCACGACCACCCGCGTCGCGATCTCGCCCATCGTGTGCCCGGGAGGGTCGGTGCCGTCCGGGCGCGTGCCCTCGTCGAGCATCAGGAGGGTGCGCCACTGCTCGCGCGTGATGCTCGCGGTGTCCGTGATCCGCGTCAGGCACGCCTCGATCGTGCGGTCGGCGAGGTCGAGCAGGTCGACCATCCGCGTCGCTCGGAACTCGGAGCGGCGGCCCATGACGTCTCCCTCATGGTCTCCAGGGTCCGGCACGCGGGGGGTGGCGTTCTCGCCGAGGCGCGCGATACTGGACACCTGGATCGTAGCCCGAGGGATCCGCCTATGCCGATCGGAATGTCCCCGACGTTCTCTCTCGAGGGAGAACGACCCGCTACGGACGACGCCGTCCGACTCGCCCTTGTCACGCCGTGGCAGGGGCCGGCCGGATTGTTCGGTCTCTCCTGCCGCATGAGTTCCGAGCTCGGCGCCTCCGAGATCAACGCGGGCGGCGGACTCCTCGCGCGCCCCGTCCACCTGCACCACGTGGACGGCGGCGCGGCTCCCTACACCGTCGCGCGCGAGGTGCAGCGCCTGGTGCGGACGCGCGCGGTGGACGCGGTCCTGGGCTGGCACATCTCCGCCGTGCGGCGGTGGCTCGCGCCGCGGATCGCGAGCGGGGTTCCCTATGTGTACACCGCCCTCTACGAGGGCGGGGAGCGCACACCCGGGGTGTTCATGACCGGCGAGACCCCGAAGAACCAGCTCGACCCGGCCCTGAACTGGATGAGTTCCGAGTTGGGGGTGCGCCGCTGGGCGATCGTCGGCAACGACTACATCTGGCCACGGGCCTCTGCCGCCGCGGCTCATCGCTGGGCGCGGGCGCACGGGCGCGAGGTGACGGCCGACCTCTTCGTCCCCCTCGGCACGCGCGACTTCGGCCCGGTGCTGCGCGACCTGGGACGCAGCGGCGCGGACGGTGTGCTCATGCTGCTGGTCGGGGAGGACGCGGTGCACTTCAACCGGGCCTTCGCCGCGGCCGGCCTCGACCTCCTCCAGACGCGGCTCTCCACGCTCATGGACGAGAACATGCTGCTCGCTTCCGGCCCACGGGCGACCCGCTCGCTCTACGCGGCGGCGGGCTACTTCGAGGACCTCGCGACCTCGGACGCGCTGGATTTCGCGGGCCGCTACGCCCGTCGCTTCGGGGTCAACTCACCGGCGCCGTCGAGCCTCGGCGAGTCCTGCTACGAGGGGATGAACCTCTACGCCGAGCTGGTCCGGCGCGCCGGTTCGATCCGGCGCGACGACGTGCTCGAGGTGAGCGAAGGCGTCTGCTACGGCGGCCCGCGCGGCGAGGTGTCGCTGCACGGCGGCCACGCCGTGCAGGACGTCTACATCGCCGAGGCCCGCGACGTGCACTTCGACGTGGTCGCGCGGCTCTCCTCCGGACTGAGCGCGTCCTGAGCGGCGCGCGTCGCCCGTGCCGGCGGCGGTCGAGCTCAGCGGCGTGCGAGGTAGCCGAGGTCGCCGAGCACGACGGCGGCGAGGTTCGGTCCCCGGGTGCACCCGGTCTCGACCCGGGGGCCCGAGGCGTAGTAGCGCCGGAGGCCCTCCGCGAACGCCATCGGCTCGGGGTCCAGGTCCCCCGCGGCCAGCAGTCCGACCGCGGTCTCGAGGTCGGCGCGGCTGATGCAGTCGTTCCAGAGTCGCTGCTTCAGACAGATCCGCTCGTCGTCGACGTCGGTGACCTGCACCGTCGAGGTCCCGGCGAGCGAGGGCAGAGCCGGGTGCTCGGCGTACCGCTCCCGCACGGTGGACCAGTCCAGGGGCATGCCGTCCATGATGGCTGCGGCACCGCGCTCGTGACAGTCCTTCGTGGGGAAGCGGTGCTCAGTGGAAGCGGTTCTGGGCCGGCTCGAGGCCGTCGGCGAGCACCGCCTCGACGGCGTCGGCGGCGAGCTCCACCGAGACGTCGAGCTCGCGGTGCTCGGCCGGCGACCACCGCTTGAGCACGTAGTCGGCCGGGTCCTGCCGTCCCGGGGGCCGTCCGATGCCGAAACGGACCCGCAGGTAGTCCTTGGTGGCCAACGATTTGGAGATCGACCGGAGCCCGTTGTGCCCGCCCTCGCCGCCGCCTCGCTTGAGGCGCACGACGCCGAACTCGAGGTCGAGGTCGTCGTGGACGACGACGACGTCGGTGGGGGCGACCGAGAAGAAGCGGGCGGCGTTCGCCACCGGTCCGCCGGAGAGGTTCATGTAGCCGCGCGGTTTCGCGAGCACCGCGCGGCGCCCCGCCAGCCGGGCCTCGCACACGTCGGCACCCGACTTGCGGTGCGCGGAGAACCGGCCGCCCGCGCGTGCGGCCAGCACGTCGGCGACGACGAACCCGACGTTGTGCCGGGTCCCGTCGTACTCCGCCCCCGGGTTGCCGAGCCCGGCGACGAGCATCGGCGACCCGGGAGCGGACACGTCAGTCCTCGTGGCCGGGGGTGGTGCCCTCGGCCGCGGACGGGTCCTCGGGCGCACCGCCGGCGGAACCCTCGCCGCGCTGGCTGCCCTCGCCGTCGGAGTCCTCGGGCGCGTCCTCCTCGACCCCGGCGCCCTCGGCGTCGACCTCGGCCTCCATGTCGTCCTCGCTCGGGGCTTCGGTCACGTTGAGGACCAGCAGCTCCGGGTCCGACACGAGTTCGGCGCCCTCGGGGAGCGTGATGCCGCCGGCGAGGAACTGGGTGCCGACCGCCGCACCGGAGAGGACGACCTCGACGGTCTCCGGGATGGCGACCGCGTCAGCGGAGATGGTGAGCCGGTCCAGGCTGTGGAACACCAGCGTGCCCGGTCCGGCCTCGCCCAGGGTGACGATCGGGACCTCGACCTCGACGCGCTCGTCGCGGCGGATCGCGAGCAGGTCGACGTGCTCGATGAACCCCTTGATGGGGTCGCGCACGACGGTCTTGGTGAGCGCGAGCTGGCTGGAGCCGGCGGAGGCGACGGTGAGCACCGCGTTGCGGCCGTTCTCGCGCATCACGGCCGCGAACTCGACGGCGTCGAACGCGAGGTGCTGCGGGTCGGTGCCGTGCCCGTAGAGGACAGCGGGAATCTTGCCGGCGCGGCGGGTCCGGCGCGCAGCGCCCTTGCCGAACGCGGTGCGGGTGTCGGCCTCGACGCGGACCTCGGCCATGGGGGAGCCCTCCTGCGGTCTCGATGCGGCGGTCGGCACGGGTCTCGAGTGACGACCGGGGCGAGGCCGGGAGGACCCGGGGCGCGACCGCAACGCGCGGCCGCGCGGGGAGGGGGGTCCTCGGTGCGGCCACCGCGTCGATCACGGCCCGGAACGCGTCCCGACCCTCGCCGAAGTGGTGTGCCCACGGTAGCGGAACCGTCACTCGGGGACGACGGCCGCCCCACGACCACGTTCGGTGACCACACCCAGGGTCCCGAACGAGTGAAGTGGGGGTACCTCCGCGTCACCTCCTTCCCGCTGCGTAGTCGAGAACGCGACAGCTTCCTCCGAACGGCCGAACGAGCGGAACGACCTGCTCACCGACAGTGCTAGGAGCCCTCGACATGCCCCGGACCTCGAACCCGTCGCTCTCCGTCGTCGTCCCCGCGCGCAACGAGGCGCGGAACCTGGAGCTGGTGCTTCCCGAGCTGCCCCGGGACGCCGAGATCGTCCTCGTCGACGGCCACTCGGTCGACGACACCGTCGCCGTCACCCGCAGGCTGCGTCCGGACGCCACGATCGTGACCCAGACGCGCACCGGGAAGGGCAACGCCCTCGCCTGCGGCTTCGCGGCGGTCACCGGTGACGTCGTCGTCATGTTCGACGCCGACGGCTCGGCCGACCCCTCCGAGATCCCTGCGTTCGTCGACGCGCTGGTCCGCGGCGCCGACGTCGCCAAGGGCACCCGGTTCGCCGACGGCGCGGACGCCGGCAGCGAGGACATCACCGTGCTGCGCCGCGCGGGCAACGCGGGCCTCAACGCGCTGGCCAACACGCTGCTGCGGGCCGCCTACACCGACCTCTGCTACGGCTACAACGCCTTCTGGGCGGACCTGCTGCCGATGCTCGAGCTGCCCGCGACCGACCTCCCGGCCCCGGCCGGCGGCATGGTGTGGGGCGACGGCTTCGAGATCGAGACGGTGCTGACCTGCCGCTTCTCCCGCGCGGGCCTCGTGGTCGCCGAGGTGGCCTCGGTGGAGCGTCAGCGCGTGCACGGCGAGACCAACCTGCGGACGTTCGCCGACGGCCTGCGCGTGCTGCGCACCCTCACGCACGAGGTCACCCGTACGGGTGACCGTGCCTCGCTGCGCCCGGTGCTCGTCCCCCGCCCCGTCATCGCGGGGGTCTCGGCGCGTCCCCTCCCCGCGTGGACACCGGAGATCGTCGCCTCCTGACCCCGCAGCTCCCCGCCACTGTCCGGCTCCGAGGAGAACGACCGTGCTCAAGTACGCCGGCGTCGCCGCCGCCTCGAAGATGTTCTCCGCGACGGCGGGGGGCAGACGCCTGTACCGCCGCCTCGGCAACGTCGCGCTCGAGCGGATGCGCACCGCCGACGGTCTCCCGCAGCGCTACCTCGATCGCGCCGACCGCCTGCTCTCCCTGGTCCAGCGTCACGACGTCCTCACCCCGGGCGAGAAGGTGCTGGAGCTCGGGACGGGCTGGGTCCACTGGGAGGCGACGGTGCTGGCCTTGCACCACGACGTCCGCGCTCTACGACGTCTGCGACAACCGCCTCTTCGGCGCCTACCGCACCTACCTCGAGGGCTACCGCGACCACCTGCGGTCCACCGGCGCAGCGGCCGTGGGGGACCGGGCCCGCGCCCTGGATCTGGTCGACGCCGCGCTGCGCGCCCCCGACTTCGCCGTGGTCTACGACCTCCTCGGCTTCACCCACTGCGTGGAACCCTCCGGCAGTCTCGCCGGCCTCGACGAGGCCGCCTACTCTCTCGTGGTCTCCGCCGACGTCCTCGAGCACGTCGACGCCCCCACGCTGCCGCGCCACCTCGGAGAGCAGCTCGCCCGCCTGCGGCCCGGCGGTCACGCGATACACCAGATCGACCTCGTCGACCACTACCACTACTTCGACCCGTCGACCTCGCCGAAGAACTACTACCGCTACGACGACGCGACCTGGAACCGCTGGTTCTCCAACGAGGTGCAGTACGTCAACCGGGTGCAGCGTCCCCAGTGGCGGGCGATGTTCGCCGCGGCGGGGTTCGCGACCGTCGAGGACGAAGCGAACCTCGACGCGACGCACCTGCCCGCGCGGATCGCCGCGCCCTTCGCCGACCTCGACGACGCCGACCGCGCCTGCCAGCAGATGCTCACCGTGCACCGCAGGCCCCGGCCGTGACCGGCCCGGACGGGTCGGTCGTCCGCGCCACGGCGGTCGTGTGCGCCTATACCGAGCGTCGCTTCGACGACCTCGCGGCCGCCCTCGCCTCCCTCGACGCGCAGACCCGGCGTCCCGACGACGTCCTGCTCGTCGTCGACCACAACCCCGCCCTCGCCCGCCGGGCGCGGGCGCAGTTCCCGCCGTCGGTCGCCGTCGTCGAGAACGCCCACCGGCAGGGGCTCTCCGGGGCCCGCAACACCGCGCTCGACCTCGTCGACGAGTTCGGCGGGGACCCGTCGCAGCACGTCATCGCCTTCCTCGACGACGACGCCGTGGCCCGCCCGGACTGGCTCGCCCGGGTCCTCGCTCCCTACGCGGACCCGGCGGTGATGGCCGTCGGCGGAGCGGCGGCCCCGCGCTGGCCCGACGGCACGACGTCCCCCGCCGTGCTGCCCGCCGAGCTGTGGTGGGTGGTGGGGTGCAGCTATCCCGGGCAGGTCGACCGCGGCGACGGGGACGTCCTTGCGGCGGACCTCGTGGAGGTCCGCAACCTCATGGGCTGCGCGATGAGCTTCCGGCGCGCGGCCTTCGACGCCGCGGGCGCCTTCACCGAGGACATGGGCCGGGTGGGCACGGTCCCGCTGGGCTGCGAGGAGACCGAGCTCTGCATCCGCCTGCGCCGGGCGGTGCCGGGCGCGCGGATCGTGCTCGACCCCGACGCCGTCGTCGACCACCACGTCTCGTCCGACCGCACCGGCTGGTCCTACCTCGTGCGCCGCGCGGGGGCCGAAGGGCGGTCAAAGGCCGTCCTCGCGCGCCGCTGGGGAGCGGCCGACGGGCTGTCGGCCGAACGCTCCTACACCCGTCGCGTCCTGCCCGCCGCCGTGCGCCGGGAGCTGCGCTCGGCCGGGCGCGCCGCGCGCCGCGGGGAGGCGGGCGCCACGTGCGAGCGGCTCACCGCCGCCGCGGCCGTCTCCGTCGCCCTCGGCGCCGCCGGCTGGGGCTACGCCCGCGGGCGGGTCGGGTGGGACACGCCGTGACCGCCTCGGTGTCGACCGCTCCCACCACCACCACGCCCTGGGCCGCCGAACGCCTGGTCCCCGCCGTGCTCGCCCTGGTCGGCTTCGGGATCGTCGGGCTCGCCGCCGCCGACGTGTCGGCGGCACCGTGGGCCGGTGCGCGGGCCCTGCTCACGCCCACCTACCTGCTGCTCGGGCCCGGCTGGGCGATCGCCGGCCTGATCCGCGGCACATCCGTCGCCGCGCGCGCGGTGCTGGCCCTCGGGACCGGGCTCGCGGTGTCGGTGCTCGTCGGGCAGGCGATGGTCCTGACCCAGGCCTGGCACCCCGTCGGGATGCTCTACGCCGTCGCCCTGCTGGTCCAGCCGGTGCTCGTCGTCCACGCGCTCCGGAGGGCCCGACCGTGACCGCGGTGGACGCGGTGGGTGTACCGGCCGGCGGGCCGCTCGGCGCCCCTCGCCGCCCGCGCTCGGACGGGACTCTCGGCGACGGCCTGGCGATGTCGCTCGCCGCGGGCGGCGCGGCGCTCGTGGGGATGCTCGGCTGGATCGTGGCCGCTCGCGTGCTCACCCCCGACGAGCTGGGCAGCGCCACGGCGTTCGTCTCGGCGTTCCTCCTGGTCGCGGGGGTCACCGAGCTCAACCTCGGCGTCGGCCTCCTGCGGTGGCTGCCCCGCGCGGGGTCGGCCGCGCGCCGGCTCCTGGTGGTCGGGCTCCTCGCCATCAGCGGGTTCGCCGCGACCGTCGCCGTGCTGTACCTCCTCCTGCCGGGATCCTCGGTGATCGTCGACGCCGGCACCGGCGGGCCCGGCGGCGACCGGTTCCGCGGCGCCGCGGTCTTCGTCCTCGCCGCGGTCTGCTACGCCCTGTTCCAGCAGCAGGACTTCGTGCTCGTGGGCCTGCGACGGCCGTGGTGGGCACCGGCCCGCACCGTCGTCTTCGCCGTCGGCCGTCTCGGGATGCTGTTCGCGGTCGGCGCGTCGCTCACGACCGGCGTCGTCGTCGCGTCCTGGGTGGTGCCCACGGCCGCGTGCGTCCTGCTCGTCAGCGCGCAGGCGGCGTGGCTCACCCGGCGCCGGGACGGCACGCGCGGGACGGGCGTCCTCCCGTCGCGGCGGGAGGCGCTCGGCTTCCTCGGACCTACCTACCTCGGCCAGGTCGCGACGTCGGTGCTGCTCAACCAGGTCCCGCTGCTCGTGGTGTTCCGCTTCGGCACCGCCGACGGAGCCGCGTTCTTCCTGCTCTGGCAGGCGGTCACCGTCGTCGACGTGGTCGCGACCTACTTCGCGACGTCCCTCGCCGCCGGGGTCGCGCGGGAGCCGCACCGGGCCGCGGAGCTCTCCCGGGCGACGCTGGTGCGCCTGCTCGTGATCGTGGTCCCGCTGCTCGGGGTCGGTGCGCTCGTGGCCGCGCCGGTGCTCTCGCTTTTCGGCCCCGTCTACGCGGCGCAGGCCCCCGTCCTGCGGATCCTCCTCGGCGGGCTCGCCCTGCGGATGCTCGTCGTGCACCGCCTCGGCGAGCACCAGGCCTTCGGACGCGGCGTGCGCTTCGCCCGCCTGGCGCTGACGGCCACCGCGCTCGTCGTCGCGGTCGTCGCGTTCGTCCCCGCGGACGCGCCCGACCCGCTGCGGGTCATCGCGTACGGCGTCGTCGCCGTTCAGGGCCTCGTCGCCGCGGCGGTCACCTTCCGCCGGCTCCGCGAGCGCACGCCCGTCGTCCCGACCGGCCCGACCGGCCCGACCGCCGTCGACGCGGGAGCCGCGTGATGAGCGTCGCCGGGGCCGGCGCGCCCGCGCTCGTGCGGGGCGCACCGCGTCGGGACGCGCCGGTCGCGGTGTGCGTCCCGGTCTACCAGGGCGGCGAGCACCTGCGGGCGACCCTGGAGTCGGTGCTGGCGCAGAGCTGGCACGACGTCGAGGTGGTCGTGCTCGACAACGCCTCCACCGACGCGACCCCCATGGTCCTCGCCGCGATCGACGACGACCGACTGGTGGTGTGGCGCAACGCGCGGACCGTGCCGATGGCCGAGAACTTCAACCGCGTCGTCGCGCTCTCGCACGCACCGCTGGTCAAGCTGCTGCCCGCCGACGACCTGCTCGAGCCCGACTGTCTCGCCTCGCAGGTCGCGGCGCTCCAGGACGACACGGAGATCGCCTTCGTCGTCGGGCGGTCCCACCTCGTCGACGATCGCGGCTGCGTGCTCGCGCGCTCGCGTTTCCTGCGCGGGCTCTCCGGGACGCACGCCCGCGACGCCGTCGTCCGCCGCGTCGTGCGCAGCGGGGCCAACCCGATCGGGGGCGATCTCGCGGTGACCTTCCGCCGCGCGGCGTTCACCGCGGCGGGCGGTTACCACGCATCCGAACTGCACGCCGACGTCGATCTGCAGCTGCGGATGCTCGAGCACGGCCGGCTCCACGGGCAGGACGACACGGTGGCGCGGTTCCGCGTGGCGCCCGGCACCGTGTCCGCGACGGCCTCCGCCGATGCCGTCGCCGCGCAACGTGCCTGGACCCTCGGCCTCGCCGCCGCCGAGCCCGCCGTCCGGCGCCGCGACCGGTGGATCGGGCGGGTCGGTGCCCCGCTCGCGCGGATGCGTCGCGAGGTGCTCTTCGGCCTGGTGCGCCGGCGCGCCGCCCGTCGGTCCCCGTCGACGGGGTCGAGGCGGTGACCGCCGCCCCCACCGTGGTCCTCTCCGTCCGGCCACCCGCTCCGGCGGGGCGACCGGTGTCGCCCCCGGCCCGGACGCGTCGTGATCGCGTCGAACGGGTCGTCCCGCTGATGCTCGGCGCGGCCGGGCTGGTGCTGCTGCCCGCCCTGGCCCTGCGGCTGGACCGCGACGCCATCTCCGGCGGCGGGCTCGCGGCCGTCCTCCCGGTGTGGGCGTGGGTCGGGATCGCCGCCGTCGTCGGGGCGTGCGCCCTCGAGGTGTGCGCCCCCGACCCCCGCCCGGCGGTGCTGGCGGGGCTCACCGCCGTCCTCACCGTCGCCACCACCGGGCTCGCGTCCGTGGTCGAGCCCGGGGCGCGGATCGCGGCGGCGTGGTGGCACGTGGGCTTCGTCGAGGCGATCGCCGCGCGGGGGGCCGTTCCCGCCGGGATCGACGCGCGTTTCAGCTGGGCCGGGTTCTTCAGCGCGTGGGCCTGGATGGGCGACGCCGCGGGCAGCGGCGGCGGTCCGGGCCCCTACACCGCGCTCGACGGCGTCCTGCGCGCGACGCCGCCGGTGGTGGCCCTGGTGTGGGCCGCGGCGGTATACGTGCTGTCCGCCCAGCTGGTCGGGGGTCGCCGCACCCCGTGGGCCGCGGCATGGCTCTTCCTGGGCCTGAACTGGATCGAGCAGGACTACTTCTCCCCGCAGGCGACGGCGATGGTGCTGCTGCTCGCCGTGCTGGTCGCGGTCACCGGCCCGCTCGCCACCCGACGCCCGGCGCTCACCGATCCGGCGGACTCCGCGTCCCGGCGTCTCGCCGCACTGGTCCGGCGCTCCCCGTGGCGGGCGGGCGGCCTGCGTTCCCCACACCCCTGGGTCACCGGAGGCCAGGTCCTCGGAATGTGGGCCGTGGTCGTCCTCTGCGTGTCGGCCATGGCCACCGCGCACCAGCTCACGCCGATCGCACTGATCGTCCAACTCGGGCTGCTCACGGCCGCCGGGCGCGTGTGGGGTGGGCGGGGGCTCCTCGTCGTCGCCGTCCTCGCCGTCGGGACCTGGCTCGTGCTCGGTGGGCGGGAGTTCTGGCTCTCTCAGCTCGCCCTGGCCACCGGCGACGTCGGGAACGCCTCGGGGTCGGTGGCCAGCGCCCTGGGCGACCGGCTCGTCGGCGACCCGGGACAGCTGCTGATCAAGCTCGCGCGGGTGGTGCTGGGCGGGGCGACGGTCGTCCTCGCGCTCGTCGGGGCGTGGCTGCGGCGGCGCCGGACCGACGACGTCGTGTGGATCGTCGCCGCGCTGGCCCCCATCGGCATCGTGCTCGTGCAGAGCTACGGGGGGGAAGTGCTGCTGCGGGTGCTGCTCTACGCGCTGCCGCTGTGCGCGGTCCTCGGCGTGGAGGTGCTCCGCGCCGTCGCGCTGCGCTGGCCGCGGGCCGGCCGGGTGGGTCTGACGGTCGGGATGCTGGCGCTGTTCGCCACCCTGGTCGCCGTGCGCGGGGGGAACGACTCCTTCGTCGCCCTCCGCCCGCAGGAGGTCGCGCTGGCCAGGTCGGTGATCTCGGCCGCGCCCGCCGGTTCGGCGGTGCTGCCGCTGGCCGACCAGGCCCCGAACAATGTGACGCGGGTCGGCGAGATCGCCCAGGTGCCGTCCGCGTGCGAGCAGCTCGCGGACGATCCGGTGCGCTGTGTTCTCGCCGATGCCCCCTGGGCGGTGTTCGCGCTGCCCACGATGGACGCCCAGGGCGTCGCCCTCCGGGGGTTCCCGCCCGGCTGGACCCGGGACGCGATGGCCGCGATCGCCGCGACCGGGCAGTACCGCATCGTCAGCTCCGACGGCCTCTACACCGTCGCCCTCCGCACGGCGCCCCCGGCCTCCCCGACGGCTCCCACGGACGGCGGGTGACGTGTACGACGCCCCTCTCGACGCCGCCACCCAGCTCGGCTGGGTCCTGGCCGCCGTCACGCTCGCGGTCCTCGCGGCGCGCGCCGTGGCGGTCGAGCGGCGCGCCCGCGCCGGCTCCGTGACGGCCCGACCGAACGGTCGCGCGCGCTGGGTCCACGGTGCGCTCGGTCTCCTGTCGGCCGTTGCCGTGGTGACGCTCGTCGTCGTGCTCGGGGTCGTCGTCGCCGCGGGTCTGGACCGGTGAGCGCCCGGGCGCCCGGATCAGCGGGGCAGCACGGCGGTGCTCATGGCCGGCACCGTCGTCGCGCCCACGCGGACGTCGTCGGCGGACGTGTTGGCCACCAGGAGCTCCCCGCCGTCGCGGGTGTCGCGGAACGCCAGCAGCCGTCCGTCGGGCGAGCGGCCCGTCTCCACGACGCCGCGGTGAAGGCGCGGGGCGAGCCAGGCCCACGGCGTCGTCAGCGGGGTCGGTCGGCCGCCGTCGGGGGCCGCGGTATCGGTCCACAGGGCGGCGTAGGGGAAGTCGGTGCTCTGCTGCGGCTGCCACAGCATCGCCGCGGACGCCCCGGAGCGCGCGAACGCGGCGAGCGCCTCGAGCGTCGCCACCGCCCGCCGGGGCGAGGCGGCGCCGACCTGCGGGTCCTCGGGCCCGCCCTCCTCGGCGATCTCGGGGTAGAACTCGGCCCACCACACCGGGAGCGGCGACCGGGCCCGCAGCCAGCGGGTGAGCACGGCGAAGCGGTCCGCGGCGTCCGTCGGCGTGGTGAGCAGGCCCCGGTCCTTGGTCCCGTCGCCGCCGTCGACCACGAGGAAGTCCGCGCCCGGGTTGTGGCCGAGCCAGTAGGTGAGAACGTCCAGCGACCGCTGGTCGGCGACGCCCCACGGACCGGAGACGTCGCTCGGCGCGACCGCCGGGTTGGCCCACGCATCGAGGGGGATGTAGGGCCCGCCGACGGCGACGTCGGGGCGGACGGCCTTGACCGCCCGGTACACCCGGTCGTAGAGGACGGCGTAGGCCTCGACGTCCCAGCGGTTGCGCGCGGCGTCGTAGAACCCCTTGAGCTCGTTCCACACCTGCACGTGCCCGACCTGGGGGTAGCGCCGGACGGCCGCCGCGCAGAGGGCGGCGAAGTCGTCGTAGTGCGCGGGGAGCGGGGCGTCCTCGATGCGGGACCAGTTGGTGGACCCGGGCGCGCCGCCCTTCATCCAGTCCGGCGCGGCGGCCAGGGTGAGGACGGTCTCGCCCCCGGTGTCGGCGATCAGGCGCATCCGGGTGTCCAGGGAGGTCCAGTCGTAGGCCCCGGGCGACGGTTCGGGGTTGAGCACGCCGAACCCCATGAGGTGCTGGGCCTGCAACGGGCCCGACGCGGCGAGGACCGCCCGGCCCCGCGCGAGGGCGGCGGCCGGATCGCCGGGAGCGAGGCTCACCTGCATGTGGGTCACGCCGAGGCGCAGGGGGAGCTCCTGTCGGGTCCAGTCCCACTCGGGCCCGTCACCGACGGTCTCCACGACCGGGGCCGCGCACGCCGGAGCGCTGACCAGTACCACCGCGAGGACGGCGACGAGCGTCCTCCGAGCCCGCGCGGCATTCATCCATTCAGACTACCGAAGCGCTCCGAACAGCCCAGTCTTCAGCGCGATCCCCGGAGGTCCTCGTGAGCACGACCGGCACCCGCATCCCGGCCGCCTTGGTCCTGCCCGCATGGGTCGCCGCGGTGGACCTCGCCGTCGCCCCGTCCGACCCCGGGCGGATCCAGCCGGCGCGGCCCGGTCGCCGCCCGTCACCGCGGTGCCCGCCTGCTCATGACCCGCGACGGGGAGCCCCTGGCCGTCGTCGACGTGGGTGTGGCCAACGGGCGGGTCGACCTTCCCGAACTCTCCGAACTCTCCGGCCCATGGGGCGGCGACGCCCCGGCCACCGCCACGGGTGTCCCCACCATCGGTCTCCCCACCACCACGGTCGCCGTCTGTACCCGCGACCGACCCGAGCACCTGGCGGTGCTGCTGGAGCACCTGCGGGCGTCCCCGGCGCGCGACGTCGCGCTCCTCGTCGTCGACAACGCCCCGTCCGACGACCGCAGCCGCGACCTCGTCGAGGACGTCGACCGCCACGACCCCCGGCTGCACTACGTCCGCGAGCCCCGCCCGGGGATCTCGTGGGCCCGCGACCGGGCGCTGGCCTGGTCGGCGGAGGCCGGGAGCGAGGTGACCGTGTTCGTCGACGACGACGTGACCATGCGCACGGGCTGGCTGGCCGCCGTCCGGACCGCGATCGCCCCGTCCGACGTGTCCTGCGTGACCGGGCCGGTGTTCGCCGGGACGCTGGAGACCGGCGCGCAGCTCGCCTCGGACGGCGCGCTGGGCTGGACCGTCGGGTTCACCCCGCGCCGCTTCGCCCTCGACACGCCGTCGGCGTCACCGCTGTTCCCGTTCGTGCCGGGGGAGTACGGCGTCGGCGCGAACTTCGCGGTCCGTACCGCCGAGGCCCTGGCCCTCGGCGGCTTCGACGTGCACCTCGGGGCGGGGTCGCCGACGCGGGGCGGGGAGGACATCGAGTTCTGGGTCCGCCTCGTTGCGGCCGGGCACGTGCTCGTCTACGCACCGAGCACCTGGGTCTGGCACCACCACCGCGAGTCCGACGAGGCGCTGCGGGCGCAGCTCGGCGGGTACGCGCGCGGGCTCGGGGGATACCTCGGCGCCGTACTGTGCAACCCCACGATGCGCCGGCTCGCGGTGCGACGCCTGCCGCGGGTGATGCGCCACGTCGTGCGGCTGCGGGGCCGCGAACGCGCCGTGGGCGTGGCCGCCTCGGACGGCGGCTTCGCGCCCCGGGCGGTGATGGGCGGGGTCGGGACCTATCTGCGGCTGCGCTTCACCGCCCGGCGAACGGGCGCTGCGCCCCGGCCGGACTAGCGACCCGCGTCAGGCGTTGCCGTCGAACAGGTTGGTGACCGAGCCGTCCTCGAACACCTCGCGCACCGCGCGCGCGATCACGGGGGCGATCGAGAGCACCGTCAGCGTCGGGAAGCGCTTCTCGTCGGGGATCGGCAGCGTGTTGGTGACGATCACTTCGCGGGCCCCACAGGTCGAGAGCCGCTCCACGGCCGGACCGGAGAGAACGCCGTGCGTCGCGGCGATGACGACGTCGGCCGCCCCGTCGGCGAGCAGCGCCTCGGTCGCCTTGGCGACCGTGCCGCCGGTGTCGATCATGTCGTCGACGAGGATGCAGCCCCGGCCCTCGACATCGCCGACGACGCGGTTGGCCACGACCTCGTTGGGCTTGGTCTTGTCCCGGCTCTTGTGGATGAAGGCCAGCGGGACACCGCCCATCATGTCCGCCCACTTCTCCGCCACGCGGACGCGACCGGAGTCGGGGGCGACCACCGCGAGGTTCTGCCCGGAGTAGGCCTCGCGCAGGTGCTCGGCCAGGACCTTGTTGGCCAACAGGTGGTCGACCGGGCCGTCGAAGAAGCCCTGGATCTGGTCGGTGTGCAGGTCGATGGTCATGATGCGGTGCGCGCCGGCGGTCTTGAGCAGGTCGGCGACGAGGCGGGCGGAGATGGGCTCGCGACCGCGGTGCTTCTTGTCCTGGCGGGCGTAGCCGTAGAACGGGACGACCGCGGTGATCCGCTTGGCCGACGCCCGCTTCAGTGCGTCGATCATGATGAGTTGCTCCATGAGCCACGTGTTGATCGGCGCGGTGTGGCTCTGGATGACGAAGGCGTCGCAGCCGCGGACCGACTCCTCGAAGCGCACGAAGATCTCACCGTTGGCGAAGTCGTAGGCCGACTGCGGGGTGATCGAGACGTCGAGCTCCTTCGCGATCTCCTCGGCGAGCTCGGGGTGGGCCCGGCCGGAGAAGAGCATCAGGCTCTTCTTCGGGATGGACGACATGGCACTCACCGTCACTTCTCCTCCTCGCCCGGTTCCCCGGCGTCCTCGTGCTCGTGGCCGGCCCGACCCGCGGCCCCCGCGGCACGGGCCGCCGTCGTACCCGGGCGTCGACGCTCCACCCAGCCCTCCATCGTGCGTTGTGCCCCCGACGACACCGCGAGCGCCCCCGGGGGGACGTCCTCACGCACCACCGTGCCCGCCCCGGTGTAGGCGCCGTCCCCGATGGTGACCGGCGCCACGAACGTGTTGTCGCTGCCGGTGCGCACGTGGGAACCGACGATGGTGCGGTGCTTCGTCACGCCGTCGTAGTTCACGAACACCGACGACGCACCGATGTTGCTGCCCTCGCCGACCGTGGCGTCGCCGACGTAGGTCAGGTGCGGCACCTTGCTGCCCTCGCCGATGTGCGAGTTCTTCACCTCGACGAACGTCCCGATCTTGCCGCGCGCGTCGAGCTCGACCCCGGGCCGCAGGTAGGCGAACGGGCCGACGGAGGTCTCCTCGCCGACGCGGGAGCTGCTCCCGTGGGTGCGGACCACCGAGGCCCGCGCGCCCACCGCGACGTCGGTCAGCGTCGAGTCCGGCCCGATCGTCGCAGCCTCCTCGACGGCGGTGCGACCGTGCAGCTGCGTGCCGGGCAGGAGCGTCACGTCGCGCTCGAGCCGGACCCCGACGTCGATCCAGGTGCTGGAGGGGTCGATCACGGTGACGCCCGCGCGCATCCAGCGCTCGAGCACCCGGCGGTTGAGTTCCGCCCCGAGGGTGGCCATCTGCACGCGGTCGTTGATCCCGGCGACGAGCCACGGGTCGGACACCCCCACCGCTCCGACGCCGAGTCCTTCCTGGCGGGCGATGGACACCACGTCGGTGAGGTACATCTCGCCCTGGGCGTTGTCGGTGCCGAGACGCGAGAGCGCCTCGCGCACCATGTCGAGGTCGAAGGCGTAGACGCCGGAATTGACCTCGGGGACGGCGAGCTCGTCGAGCGAGGCGTCGGCCTGCTCGACGATCGCGGTGACGTCGCCCTTGTCGTCGCGCAGCACGCGTCCGTAGCCGCGGGGGTCGTCGATCTCCGCGGTCAGCAGCGTGACGGCGTTCCCGGCGTCGGTGTGTTCGGCCTGCAGCGCGCGCAGGGTCGAGGCGTCGAGCATGGGGACGTCGCCGTAGGAGACCAGCAGCGTCCCGGACGAGCCGGTGGGCAGGGCCCGCAGACCGCAGGCCACGGCGTGACCGGTGCCGCGGCGGCGGTCCTGCACGGCGGTGTGGATCTCGCGCCCGAGCTCGACCCCGATCTGGTGGCAGTGCGGACCGACCTGCTCGCGTCCGTGACCGACCACCACCACGAGGTGGTCGGGGTCCGTCCCGGCCGCGGCGTGCAGGGCGTGTCCCAGGAGGCTTCGACCACCCACCGCGTGCAGCACCTTCGGCGTGGCCGATCGCATCCGGGTGCCCTCGCCCGCCGCGAGGACGACGACCGCGGTGGGGCTCGGCGGCATGTGCTCGGAGTCTCCTGCGGGATCGGGATACGCGGTGGGAGGCCGCGCGACGGTGTCCGGGGACGGACCGATGCTACGGCTGTCCGGCTGCCCGCTCGGGTGGGGTGTTCCGGGTGTGTCGCCCGGCGTGCCCGGCGCTCAGGACGATCGGCCCGGTGCGTGCGGCGCTCCACGCGGGCCGGCGCCCGCGCTCGAGCCACACGGCGTCGCCCCCGGCGCGCTTGGCCTGGTACATCACCGCGTCCGCCCGTACGAGGACGTCGTGGCCGACCGGCGGAGGGCCCGCGGCGGGTGCCCCCGCGACCGGCTGGTCGGCGGGCTGGTCGGCGAACATCTCCGCGATCCCCACCGAGAGCGAGACCGTCGTGCCGTCGCCGATCGGCATCCCCGAGGTCTCCCGCGCGGCGCGGCACAGGGCGGTGGCGGCGTCCTCGGCGCGGCAGCCGGGCAACACGACCACGAACTCGTCCCCGCCGAACCGGGCCACGACGTCGTCGGTGCGCAGGGAGCGCACGAGCGTCGCGGCCACGGCCTGGAGCACCTCGTCGCCACGAGCGTGGGAGATGCGGTCGTTGATGAGTTTGAACCGGTCCACGTCGACGACGGCGATGCTGACCTGCCCGCCCACCGTGCCGGGGCCCGCGGCGAGCAGGCGCGAGAGCGTCCCGTCGAGGGAGCGGCGGTTCGCCAGGCCGGTGAGCGGGTCGGAGTAGGCCTGCGCGGTGACTTCGCCGTGCTCCCGGCGGAGCTTCTCGTGCGCGACGCGGGTCTTCAGCCACAGCGCGCGTGCCTGCCGCAGCGACCACAGCTCGGCCTCGAGCTCGTCGGTGTACGCGCCCAGGGCGTCCTTGGCGGCCCGGCTCGGCTCGTCGCAGTCGCCGGCTTCGAGGCGGCGGAACCGGGCCAGCTCGCGGTGCACGGCGAGCAGCAGGTCGGGCTCACCGCGAGGGGAGGACTCGAGGACCTCGTCGAGCACGCCGACGGCGTCGGCGGTCCGCCCGACGCTCTCGAGGGCGCGCGCACGGGCGAGCCGCCCGACCAGGTGGTCGTGCATCGAGGCGGCGATCGTCCCCCGGAGCTCGCGCGCGTCCTCGAGCGCGAGGGGGTCCTCGGCGGGCGTCCCCGCGGCCCGGGCGTGACGGTCGAGCGCGGCCGCCGCCCGCAGGAGAGGGCCGTGCTCGTCGCCCAGCAGCGACACCGCGCGCCCACCCGACAGCGTCTGGGCCGCCTCGGCGGCGGACCGGATGCGCGGTGCGCCGTCGCGGCCGGCCCGCTGGAGCCGCAGGCTCCAGGACGTGTCGATCCGGACCTGCTCGTAGGCGCAGCGTGTGAGGTCGCGGCGTGACCGCCCTGCTCGGCCAGCTGCCGCGCCCGGCCGACGACCTCGGACGCCAGCTCGTGCATCCCGAGCGAGATCAGAGTGCCGCTGAGCAGGCGGAACGAGCGCTGGACGTTGTCGCGGTGCTCGCGGACGGTCGGGGCGTGATCGATGAGCACGGGCTCGTCGAGGTGGGCCAACGCCGTGGTCACGGCGGTGAGCGCGGTCTCCTGGTCGTGGCCGAGCAGCGCGCGGCGGGCCACCAGGACCTGCGCGTCGGCCTCGAACAGCGACAGCCCGTTCTCGGCGACCACGGCGTGGAACTCGTCGAGGAGTGGTCCGACAGGGTCTGTGGCGCACCGGCCCGACCGCGCCGGCGCCTCCGGTCCCGCGGGAACCTCCGGGTAGCAGGGCACACGGCACGATCCGGCGGCTGCGATGTGGGCGCAGAGCGCGACGCGCAGGAGCAGGACGTGCGTGCCGACGCCCAGACGTCCCCGCGCGCGGTGGGCGAGCGTGTCCAGGGTCTCGAGGTCCGGCCCGGCCGTCGGCGTCGGCACCCGCTCGACCCGGGCCGCCGCCGCGCGCGCGACCGCGAGCAGGGCGTCCCGCGGTGCGGACTCGGGCGCCTCGACCGCGAGCGCGACCATGGCGCGCGGCACCGATGGGGGGCGGGCGGTCGAGCCGCCCTCGGACCGGGCGGCTCTGTCGGCGCCCCTCGCGGCGCCGGTGCGCTCGACGGGGTCCGTGTTCACCTCCCGATCCACCCCCTCGGCCACATCGCCGGTGCGCTCGACGAACCTCCCCGGCGCGCACTCTGCTCCATCCGGGTAGCGCTCCCTCACCCGGGCCACGGTGATGGGGCACCCTGGAACCGTGCGAAAGCTCGGCTCCGACCGCCCGGTCCGCCTCGTCGCGGAGCGTCTCCGCGTCCCGGTCCTGCTCGTCGCGCTGCTCGGCGGCACGGGCGTCGCGCTGCTCGGCGCCCGGTTCGCCGGAGACGACCGCGCGGGTCGGGCCGACCGCCTCGTCGCGGGCCTCGTCCCGATGCGGAGCGGGGCCGCCCGCGCCCTGGCCGACGGGGTCGCCGACCTCGGCGGCCAGGGCCCGATCGCCGCTGCGGTCCTCGTGCTCGCCCTGCTCGCCTGGTACTCGCGCGGTCCGCGGGGCCTGGCGCTCGTGCTCGTCGGGCCGCCTCTGGCCATGGTGACGACCTCGCTGGTGCTCAAACCCCTCATCGACCGCACCCACGAGGGCGGACTCGCCTTCCCCAGCGGCCACACCACGTCGGTCGCCTCGGTCTCCGTCGCGGCCGCCGTCCTCCTGCTGGGCCGGGTCACGGTGCCCGCGGCGCTGCGATGGGGCGGAGCGCTCGCCCTGGCCGTGCTCGTCGTCTCCGTCGGCACCTCGCTGGTCGTCCGCGACTACCACTACGCCACCGACACCGTCGGCGGGGTGGGCGTCGCGCTCGCCGTCGTGCTCCTCACCGCGCTGGCGATCGACCTCCTCGCCGACGCCCGCGGACCCGGACCCGTCGAGGCCCCGACGGTCGCGGTGCCCGCCGCGTCCTGAGTCAAGATCACAGCCGGGGACTTCTGGTGGATCGTGGTGGTGGGCCGCGGTGAGCGGGACGTCCGTCGGGGTCGAAACGTCGGCGGACACTGAACGCCCGAGGGGTAGGCCCGTGGGTCCGGAGGTGGCTCAGACGGGCCATGGCCTCGTCAGCACTGGGTCGGGCGTCCGGACGGACCCACCACAGAGCTGTTGATGGTTGCGGTGTCGGCAGGAACCAGGCGTTACGCCGGCGGAGGTACCCACCGTGGGCGGTGCGGTAGGTGAACTGGTGCAGGCTGGCGTAGTCGGTCCACGCGGACACGTTGACCATGACCCAGGTGTCGGAGTGGTGGACGATGGCGGGCTGGTGCTCGTGGGCTCCCGGCAGACGCCAGACGAAGCCGGGACTGGCCTCGGCGAGCCTGGTGATCGGTTCGAGGGCATCGGCGAACCCACGCATGTCCGGGTGGGTGAGGGGTCCGCGCATCAGCGCCACGTTGACCTGAGCGAGGTAGTGCACGACCCGAGGTTAAGGACGGGACGGTGCAGGTTGGTGAGCTGCTCCGCCGCCAGGATTCGAACCTGGATCATCGGAACCAAAATCCGAGGTGTTGCCCTTACACCACGGCGGATCGGTGCACTCGTATCGTTGCACGTCAGGATCGGGCGGCCCGGACGGTGGGCGGCGCGAGCTCGGTCGAGTGAGGCGGCGAGCGAAGCGCGTCACGTCCGGGCCCCGGCGTTGTCCTGCCGTCGTGTCGCCCTCATCCCGCGTGTCTCGCCCGAACGGCACAAGGCGACTGCTTCTAACGGCGCAGAACGTAAGCCTGTTCGCTCGGTCAAACCTTAACCCTCTGTACGCGTCATCGCCCCGGGTGAAGGCCGTCGACCCGTTAGGGCGATCCTTGAGGCGTCGACGCACAACCGGTTCGGGGCCGGCGCGTCACTCGCGCAGGGGGACTCGATCGAGTCAAGTCTCGACGGGAGGTGGCCGGTGACGATGGGACGGTCCGGAGCACGCTCGCTCTTCTCGCGCGCCCGGTCGGACGATGCGGCGCGCGAGCGCGCGGTACCCGCGTCGCCGAGCGGGACGGACGGCGTCGGACCGACCACGAACGGCACCTCCAGCACCGCGCACGACACGGCCCCCGCGACCGGCCCCGCGAGCGGCCCCGCGACCGGCACAACCCACGATCGGGGGAACGACACCGCCCACCAGCCCTACGCCGACCAGCCCTTCGTCGACCCCGACCCCACCCAGCCCGGCTTCATCCGCATCTGGGACGACGACGGCCCGGGGCAGCCGGGCAGCGTGGCCGTCACGGCGAGCTGGCAGGTCAAGTTCGGCCTCGCCGTCGCCGCGTCCGACCTCCTGGTCGTCACGCTCTGCTCCGGTCTCGCCGCGGTCGTCGGCTTCGGGGCGGGCAGCAGCGACCGGGGCACCAACCCGTGGGTCCTCGCCGCGGCGTCGATCGGCCTCGTCGTCGTCGGGCTGGTCTCCTCGCGCGCCTGGGACCTGCGGGTCCTCGGGCACGGCGCCGAGGAGTGGAGCCGGCTCTTCCGCGCGTTCGTCAACGCCGCGATCGTGCTCGGCCTCGCCGGCCTCGTGCTCGAGCGTCTCGGTGTCCGTCCCTGGGTCTTCGGTGTCCTGCCCGTCGCGGGGCTGCTCGCCATGTCCGGCCGGTACGGCCTGCGCCGGATCCTGCACCGGGCCCGCAAGGAGGGCCGGGGGCTGCTCTCGGTGCTCGCCATCGGCACCGACGAGGCCGTCCGCGACCTGCCGCCGGGTCCCGCACATCGGCTGGGTCGTCACCGGCGCCTGCACGCCCACCGGCTACGGCGAGGACGGGACGCTGCAGGTCGCGGGCGTTCCGGTGCTCGGCGACCTCGACTCGCTGACCCAGAGCGCGCGCAGCGGACGCTTCGGTGTCGTCGCCGTGGCCACCACCCCGGGCTGGAGCCCGAAGCGGCTGCACCGGCTCGCCTGGGACCTCGAGGGGACCGGGTCCGAGCTTGTGGTCGACCCGGGCCTCATGGAGGTCGCCGGGCCGCGGCTGCACGTCGCCCCCGTCGACGGGCTGCCGCTGCTGCGCTCACCGAGCCGCGCCTCTCGGGCATCCCGCGCCTGGCCAAGTTGATGTTCGACCGGCTCGCCTCCGCGGCGCTGCTGCTGGTCCTCGCCCCGATCTTCGCGACCATCGCGCTCGCGGTGAAGCTCGACGGCGGCCCGGTGTTCTATCGGCAGACACGCGTCGGCCAGCGCGGACGCAAGTTCGACATCGTCAAGTTCCGCTCGATGGTGCCGGACGCCGACCGGCTCCGGTCGGAGCTCGCCGCCGACGACCACCACGGGTCGGGACCGCTGTTCAAGATGCGTCGGGACCCGCGCGTGACCCGCGTCGGAACGCTCCTGCGCCGCTACTCGCTCGACGAGCTGCCCCAGTTGTTCAACGTGCTGGGCGGCTCGATGTCACTGGTCGGTCCGCGCCCGCCCCTGCCGGGTGAGGTCGAGGTCTACTCCGACGCCGCCAAGCGCAAGTTCCTGGTCCGCCCCGGCATGACCGGGTTGTGGCAGGTCAGCGGCCGTTCGGACCTGTCGTGGGAGGAGTCGGTCCGGTTGGACCTGCGGTATGTGGAGAACTGGACGCCCGCGATGGACCTGGTGATCCTGTGGAAGACGGTGTCGACCGTGTTCCGCGGGGACGGTGCCTACTGATGGGCACCACCGCTCCCGATCTCACCTGCCGTCTCTGCGGGTCGGCGGAGCTGGAGAGCTTCGTCGACCTCGGGGCGACGCCGCCGTGCGAGCTCTTCCTCACCGCTGCGGCCCTCGAGGCACCCGAGGCGACCTTCCCGCTGCACCCGCGGGTGTGCCGATCGTGCCTGCTGGTGCAGCTGCCGCCGCTGATCGACCCCGACGAGACGTTCTCCGAGTACGCCTACTTCTCGTCGTTCTCGACCTCGTGGGTGGAGCACGCGCGACGCTTCGTGGAGCACGCGACCGCCCGGGCCGGCCTCACCGCCGACTCGCTCGTGGTCGAGGCCGCGAGCAACGACGGCTACCTGCTCAAGCACGTGGTCGCGAAGGGTATGCGCGCGCTCGGCGTCGAGCCCAGCGTCAACGTCGGCGAGGCCGCGCGGGAGAAGGGCGTCCCGACCGTGACGGCGTTCCTCTCGCCCGAGAGCGGGGCCGCGGTGCGGGCCGAGCACGGCCCGGCCGCCCTCGTCGTGGCCAACAACGTCTACGCCCACATCCCCGACGTCGTGGGGTTCACGCGCGGCCTGCGGGCGATGGTCGCCGACGACGGCTGGGTGTCGATCGAGGTGCAGCACCTGCTGACGCTGGTGCGCCACCACCAGTTCGACACGATCTACCACGAGCACTTCCAGTACTACACGGTCGGCACGGTGCAGAAGGCCCTGGCCAGCGGCGGGCTCACTCTCGTCGACGTCGAGCGGCTGCCCACCCACGGCGGGTCGATCCGGCTCTGGGCGCGGCCCGCCGAGCTCGGTGCGCCGATCGAGCCGACGGTCGCCGAGGTCCTCACCGACGAGTCGGCGGCAGGTCTGGACACCGTCGAGGGCCACGCCGGGTTCGCCCGCGACGTGTCCCGCATCCGCAACGACCTCATGCGGTTCCTCGTCGACGCCGCAGACGCGGGCAAGACCGTCGTCGGCTACGGGGCCCCGGGCAAGGGCAACACGCTGCTCAACTACTGCGGAATCCGCCCGGACCTGCTCGCCTACACCGTCGACCGCAACCCCTACAAGCACGGGCGCTTCACCCCGGGGACGCGGATCCCCATCCACGAGCCCGCGCGCATCGACGCCGACCGGCCGGACTATGTGCTCGTCCTCCCGTGGAACCTGCGGGAGGAGCTCACCGCCCAGCTCGCCCACGTCGCCGACTGGGGCGGCCGGCTCGTCTTCCCGATCCCGGCCCTCGAGGTCGTCGACCCCGGACCCACCCGCGGAGCATGCGGAGCCGGGCGCGAAGGAGTGGCGTCATGAAGGTCGTCCTGTTCTGCGGCGGATTCGGCATGCGCATGCGCGAGGGCGACTCCGACGTGCCCAAACCGATGCAGATGGTCGGGCCGCGCCCGCTGATCTGGCACGTCATGCGCTACTACGCGCACTTCGGGCACAAGGAGTTCATCCTGTGCCTGGGCTACGGCAGCCACCACATCAAGGACTACTTCCTGAACTACCGCGAGACCGAGTCCAACGACTTCGTGCTCCGGGACCGCCAGGTCGAGCTGCGGGGCTCCGACATCGCCGACTGGACCATACACTTCGTCCACACCGGGCTCGAGTCGCCGATCGGGGAGCGGCTGCGCCGGGTTCGCCATCTCGTCGACGACGAGGAGATATTCCTTGCGAACTACGCCGATGTGCTCACCGACGCGCCCCTCGACCACATGGTCGAGCGCTTCCGGGCGAGCGACGCCACGGCCTCGCTGCTGGCGGTCCCGCCGCAGGCGGTGTTCCACATCGTCGCCGTCGACGCCGACGAGTTGGTCAACTCGATCTATCCGGTCACGGACATGAACATCCGGGAGAACGGCGGCTATTTCGCCCTTCGGCCCGAGGCCATCGACTACATCCCCGAGAACGGCGACCTCGTCGGCGACGCCTGCACCCGCCTCGCCAAGGAGGGCCGCCTGCTCTCCTACTCCTACGACGGCTTCTGGCAGCCCGCCGACACCCTCAAGGAGCGCAACGCCCTCGAGGCCTCCTACCGCGCCGGCACCCGGCCCTGGATGCTCTGGGACACGAGCAACGGTGATCGCTCCCCGCTGCAGGGCCTCGTGGATCAGGAACTCTCCGGCCGGGAACCCGCGCGCTGATGCGCGCACTGGTCCCGGAGGCGCTGGACGAGCTCGTCCTGCTCGGGGCGCACTGCGACGACATCGCGATCGGCGCGGGCGGGACCGTGCTCACCCTGTGCCACGCCCGTCCCGGGCTCCGCGTGCGGGTCCTCGTGCTCTCGGGCGGCGGCACACCGCGGGAGGACGAGGAGCGCGCGGCCCTGGAGGCGTTCTGCCCGCACACGACACCCGAGGTCACCGTCCTCGACGTCCCCGACGGCCGGCTCCCCACACACTGGGAGCGCGCCAAGGAAGCCCTCGAGACGTTCCGCCGCACCTGCGACCCCGACCTGGTCCTCGCCCCGTCACGCCACGACGACCACCAGGACCACCGGGGGCTCGCCCGGCTGGTGCCCACGGTTTTCCGCGACCACCTCGCGCTCGGTTACGAGATCCTCAAGGCCGAGCCCGACCTCGCCCAGCCCGCGCTGCTCTGGCCCCTCGACGACGCCGTCGTCGAGGAGAAGAGCCGGCTCCTGCACGAGCACTACCCGTCGCAGATCGACCGCGCCTGGTTCGACGACGAGATGTTCCGCGGCCTGGCCCGTGTGCGCGGCGTCCAGTGCGGACACCGGTACGCCGAGGGCTTCCACCCCACCCGCTTGGTGCTCGGCGCCTCGAGCTGACGAACTCCGAGCCAGACAGAAGGGAGGACGCCGTGCGCGTCCTGCTCACCGGCCACCAGGGCTACCTGGGCACGCTGATGGCCCCGATCCTCGCCGAGGCCGGTCACGACGTCGTCGGGCTCGACTCCGGGCTGTACGCGGAGTGCATCCTGGGTGCGGCGCCGGCCGACCCGCCGGGTATCGCGGTCGATCTCCGCGACGTCACCGCTGACCAGCTCGCGGGCTTCGACGCCGTCGTGCACCTCGCGGCCCTGTCGAATGACCCGCTCGGCGCCCTCGCCCCCGAGCACACCTACGACATCAACCACCACGCCTCGACGCGCCTGGCGCGTCTGGCGAAGGAGGCCGGGGTCGGGCGGTTCGTCTACGCCTCGACGTGCTCGGTGTACGGGGCGTCGGGCACCGCCGACGTCCTCGACGAGGACGCCCCGATGCGCCCGGTGACGCCCTACGCCGAGTCGAAGGTGCGCGTCGAGTCCGACCTCGTCGACCTCGCCGACGCCGACTTCGTCCCGGTGTCGATGCGCAACGCCACCGCGTTCGGTTTCTCGCCGCGGCTGCGGGCCGACATCGTGCTCAACAACCTCGTCGGGCACGCGCTGCTCACCGGCGTCATCTACGTCATGAGCGACGGGACGCCCTGGCGCCCGCTCGTGCACGGTCGCGACATCGCCGGCGCGGTCGTCGCGGCCCTCGCCGCCCCCGCCGAGACCGTGCGGGCGCAGGCGTTCAACGTCGGGTCGACGGAGAACAACGTGCAGGTCACCGACATCGCCGACGCCGTGAAGGTGGCCGTGCCGGAGGCCGAGCTGCGGATCACCGGCGAGACCGGCGGCGACCCGCGCTCCTACCGCGTCGACTTCGCCAAGATCGGTAAGTACCTGCCCGACTTCCGCGCGGAGTGGACGGTGGCCGCGGGCGCCGCCGAGCTGGTGCGCGAGTACCGCGCCCGGGGCCTCACCCAGGAGGCCTTCGACCGCCGTTACACCCGTCTCGCCCGCCTCGCCGACCGCGCCGAGGCGGGGACGCTCGACGCGACCTTGCGTCCGGTGGGCTAGAACGCGTCGTGCACGGATGCCCAGCTGCCGGCGGCCCGGTCCCGCTCGGAGATCGCGGTGACCGGGAGCGGCCACGGGACGGCGAGGTCGGGGTCGTCGTGGGCGACGGCGACGTCCTCGCCGGGGGCGTGGGGGCGGTCGATGCGATAGCAGACGTCGGCGACGTCGGTGAGGGCCTGGAAGCCGTGCAGCAGACCGGGAGGGACGTAGAGGTGGTGGAACGACTCGTCGTCGAGCCGGAACGTCGCCACGCGGCCGAAGGTCGGCGACGAGGGCCGCGCGTCCACCAGGACGTCCAGGACCGCCCCGTGCGCGGCCCGCACGAGCTTGGCCTCGCCACGACCCGTGCGCCCGTGCAGCCCGCGGATCGTCCCGAGCCGCGAGCGCGACTGGCTGTCCTGGGCGAGTCCGCCCATGTCCACGCCGTGCTCGGCGGCGATCGCCGCGTCGAACGTGCGCGTGAACAGGCCCCGGTCGTCGTGGTGCGGCACCGGGACGAAGACCAGGACGCCGTCCATCTCGCTGGTGTGAACCTCCATGACGACCAGCCTGTCATCCACGCCCGGGAGGACCGCCCGTGAACCCGCGCGGGAGGCGATGTCGCGTAGGCCTGCGACGCCGTCGCCCGCGTGCAGGCGGCTGGGCTGATACCGGGGCACGACGACGGGCGGCGACGCGAGGACGGGCGGGGCGGCACCGGCGGCACCGTGCGGGAGTTCGGCAGCCCCCGCGGCGTGTCGTCGTCCCCGGAGCGGGCCCACGCCCGATCTCGCAGACCAGGGCCGCCGGTGGCCCGAGCGGCCTGGTCGCGACGGCGGAGCGTTCTCCGGGTCCGGATCGACCACTTCGCCGCCGACTTCACCGGCTTCCCGACCGTGATCGCGTGCATCGACGTGGACCTCGTCGATCACCGCCCGCGCCTCGATGGACGTCTCTCGGCGCCCGCCTCACCGGTGCACGCGTCGGTGGGGGCGCACGGAGCTCACCGTAAGGAGGAGTAGGACGACGAGCAGTCCGCCCGCGACCCAGGTCGCCACGTTCGCCGACAGCCCCATCGGCGTCCCGACCGGGCCGCTCCCGGCCGCATTGTCCTCGGCCGCGATCACTCCCGACGCCGACTCCTCCGACTGCACCGACCCCAACGTAGGGCCGATCCGGAGGTCGTCGATCCACAGCCGGCCGGTCTCCTTGATCGAGGTGTCGCGGTAGATCCCGACCTTCATATAGTCGCCCCCGTCAAACATGGTGCCCCCCGGCGGGTGGTAGCCCCGCAGCACGTGCTCGCCGCTGCGCCAGACGTCGACAGTGCCTCGCTCGGAATCTCGGGAGAAGGCGATGCGCATCGTCAGATCGACTCGGTCGCCACCGCGCACGGGGCCGAGGTCCTGCATGTCCTTGCCCTCGGCAGAGAGCATGACCCGGTTCTGCCGGACCTCGACGGCCACCGGCGGGGACCCGGACGACCCATATTGGTGCCACTGCAGCAGCAGCTGCCAGGTGGAGGCGTCGGTGGGGAAGTCGGGAGCAAGTCCGGCGCTGTAGCTATAGTACTGCACGTTCCCCTCGACCTGGTCCCCGATCCGAGGCCTCAACTCGGACCGCTCGCCGTCGCCCTCGACGGTGAACTGCAGGGCCTGCTGGCCCGGAACGTCGGGAGACGCGATCTGCTCGGGCCTACCGTCCCGCTCGTTGTAGTCGCTGCGGATGAAGCCGGCCAGCAGGTCGCCACCCTGCGGCAGGACCCAGGTCGGACGCTCGCCGGAGGGCGGCGGCGCGGCCGCCGTGGCGGCCCCGGCGCCCCCGAGGATCGGGGCGAGCGCGATCGCGACCACGCCGGCGAGCCGCGCGAATCTCCGCCGAACGACTCGGCGGGCATCGGTACTCGTCAAGGAGCTCCTTGTCTCGAGCGGTCGGACGCGCCGACGATGGTGCAGTGCGCCCCTCGCGTGGTCCCCGCTGGACTCCGGGAGGCAGACCAGATGGTCCGTTCCATCGCTACGATACCGATCGGGTGGAGGGACCGCGGGGCTGGTCGACCTCGCCGGCGACGACTTCACCCCGGTCGCGGTGCGCAACGCCACCGCGTTCGGCTGCTCATCACGACTCCGGGCCGACATCGTGTTCAACAACCTCGTCGGGCACGCGCTGCTCTCGGACGCCATCAAGGCCCGGCGCGCGCGGGCGGTCGATCCGGTAGCAGTCGGCGACCTCCGTGAGTGCCTGGAACCCGTGCAGCAGCCCGGCTGGAACGTAGAGGTGTTGAAAGTCGACGTCGTCGAGCCCGAACGCGGCCACCGTGCCGGACGTCGGTGAGGTGGGGCGCGTGTCGACGAGGACGTCGTGCACCGCGCCGTGGGCGGCACGGACGAGCTTGGCCTCGCCACGATGCCCGAGGCCGGGCCCACGGATCATGGCGAGGCGCGAGCGCGGCTGGCTGTCCTGGGCCAGGGCGCCCATGTCGACGCCGTGCTCGGCGGGATCGCCGTCTCGAACGTGCGGGTGACAGCCCGCGGTCGTCGCGGTGCGGCGTCGGCGCGAACACCAGGACGCAGTTGATCTCGCTCGTGCGAACCTCTATACCGACATCTTCTCGCCCCGTCCGGACGCCACCGCCGAGAGGACCGCTCGTGGACTCCCGCTCCTCCGAGGACGACCCCCGCCGCGCCGTCGTGAGCTGCCGCTGGTGCGGCGCCACCGACGGCACCGTCGTGCTCGACCTCGGCGACCAGCCCGCCGCGGACCACTTCCCGGCCGCCGACGCCTCGGGCCCCGACCCGGTCTACCCGCTGCGAATGTGGCTCTGCGCGTCCTGCGCGCTCGCCCAGCTCGCCGAGGACCCGACCACCCCCGAGGAGCCCCAGGGTGTCGAGCCCGCGGCCATGGTCGAGCAGGCCCGCGACGCCGTGGCCCGGGTGCAGGACGCCGGGCTGCTGCCGGAACGGGGCACGGTCACCGAGTTCGGCAGCCCGCACGGCGGATCGTGGCTTGAGATGCTCGACGCGATCGGCCTGTCCGAGGCCCGCGATCGCGCGGGCGCCGACGTCGTCATCGACTGCTTCGGCCTGATGCACAACGCCGACCAGGCCGCCGGCCTGCGCGAGCGCGCCGCCGCGGTGGCCCCCGACGGGGTCCTGCTGATGCAGTTCCACACCCTGGCCGCGATCGTGGCCGACGCCGGCTGGAACGCCCTGCGCCACGGGCACTTCGCCTACTACTCCACCCCGGTGCTCTCGACGATGCTCACCGCTGTCGGCTTCGAGGTCACCCACGGGTTCTTGTTCGACCTCTACGGCGGGACGGTCCTCCTCGCGGCACGCCGCGTCGGCGTCCCCGGCCCCCGCGACGAGCCGTCGGTGCGCTGCCTCCTCGACCGCGAGGTCGCGCTGGGCGTCACCGACCCGGCCCTGGTGGGAGGTCTCGAGAACGCCACGGCGGCCAGCGTGGACGCCCTGCGCGAGCACCTGGCCGCCACCCGCGCCGCCGGTCGCTCGGTGCTGGGCTACGCCGCCGCCTCGCGCGCGGTGCCCCTGCTCAACCGGGCGGCCATCGGCCCGGACCTGCTCCCCGCGGTGGCCGACGCCTCGCCGGCCAAGCAGGGCCGGCGCTTCCCTGGCACAGGGGTGCCGATCGTGGGGGTCGAGGAGGTCGACGCCCGCCGCCCCGACGAGGTCGTCCTGTTCGTCACCGACCTGCTCGACGAGATGCGGTCCCGGCTGCCGGGGGTCGAGGCTGGCGGTGGTCGGTGGGTCGTCGTCGACCCCGTCGTCCGGGTGGTCGCCCCCGGCGGGGCCTGAGCGAGGCGGGACGGGTGGCCGTAGCCCTGACTCCGTTGACCAACATGCGACGGAGATCCATGTGGACCGCGCTCGCGGGCACTGTGGTCACCCTTCTGGCCGTTGTCGGCGCGACGAGCTGCGCCGACCCCGGGGCCGGGGCCGGCAGGATAGGTCCCGGAGTCAGCCCCTCCGCGCCAGGGTCGTCCCGGGAGCTCTACCGGCAACCGTTCGCGTGGGACTCGCCGTGGAACCTGCCGCTGGCGACGTCGGCGTCCTACCACCCGTTCGACACCCGGGCGGCGGAGGTCTACATGGATGTCGAGGACATCAGCGTCGACCCGTCCTTCCCGGTGCGCGATCTCGACGCCGCGGGCCGGACGGTGCCCGTGCACACCGATCCCCGGCTGCAGGCGGACGGGTCTTACAACAACTGTGCGTCGTTCCTCGTCGACTCGCCGGACCGCGCGACCGTCGTGCAGGGGCAGCCACTGACGCTCGACCGGGGCGGCAATCCGAGCGTCGAGGTCGCCTGGCCGGAGGTCGCACTGTCCAGCCCCGGGATCGTCGGCTGCCACGGGGGATCGGCCTTGTCTGGCCTGGGCGGGTCCGCGCGTACCGGAGAGTTGACCGCACCGGGGCCGCTGACCCACGCGTTGAAGATCGGTCTGAACTGCGAGGCGTCCTGCAGCCCGGTCGACGGCGGCTTCCGTTGGCCCGCCACCAAGGCCGACCGGAATTACCAGGACCGGTACGGCGGATCGGACCCGGAGGTGCGGATGGGCTCGCTGATGGCGCTGCCTCCCGAGACCGATCTCTCCCGCTTCACGCGGCCCGACGTCCGCAAGATCGCGATGGCGCTCCGCGACTACGGCGCCTACGTGGTGGATTCGACCGGGGGGCCGGAGACGAACTCGCTCGCGGTGCAGCAGGGTGGGCTGGACGACCTCCCGGACATCGGCTCCTCGGAGATGGTCGCGCTGTTCCGGTCCCTGCAGGTGGTCACGAACAACACGAGAGCGACGCCGGGTGGGGGCCCGCTGGGCAGCCCGCGCCGCGCCGCCTGCGCGGGCCCGTTCGCCGACGGCACGGGAGGAGCTCCGGCCGGCTGCTGACCTCGGAACGGGTTGGGTCCGGGTCACGACCTCGTGTGGCCGGTCCGGGACTGGTCGATCCGGAACAAACCCTGCCAAGCGCGACCGACGACCTCCCAGCGGTAGTGGTCGTGCACCACCGTGTGGGCGGCAGCGCGGATCGAGCGTCGGTGGTCCTCGTCGTCGAGTAGGGTCAGCACCCCCGACCCGAAGCCGGCCGCGTCGTCGGCGCACACGACGTGCGTGCCGTCCTCGAGCTGCGGCAGAGCCTCCACCCCGAGGGGCGTTGAGACGACGACCAGCCCCAGTCCGAAGGCCTCGAGTACCTTATTCTTGAGCCCGCTCCCCGTGCACATCGGGTTGACCATGATCGGGTACCGGGTCACGAGCGTGGTGAGATCGTCGACGAAACCGGTCAGCACGATACGCGGCTCACGGGCGGCCAGCTTGGAGAGCCAGTCCGGCGCGTCGGAGCCCACGACGCACAGCTCCACCCCGGCGTCGCGCAGGGTGGGCAGGAACACCTCGTGCACGAAGAACCACAGGGCGTCGCGGTTGGGGCCGAAGGCGAGGTTGCCCCAGAACACCACCCCGCGGCGGGTCCCCGGCTCGGGAAGGCAGCTGAACGACTCGTCGACACCGTTGGGGATGGTGGCGACGGCGCCTCGGACTCCGTGTCGCCCCTCCACCGCCCGAGCGTCCGGTTCGCTGATCGTGATGACCCGCTCGAACCTGGACGGGAAGCGCGCCTCGGTCGCGCTCTTGCGGTGCAGCGCGAGCCGGTCCTTCCAGCGCCGCAGCCCTCGCGCCGGATGGGCGCTCCCGGTAAGGGTGCGGCGCGCCGTCAGCGCAGTGCTGTCGCAGACGTCCAGGAGCACATGGGGGTGGTCGAGTGTGCCCGCGAGTTCGGCGACATCACCGCCGAACACGACTACGTGCGTGATCTCCCGGGCCCGTACGATCTCCCGGAGCCGGGATCGGGCCAGCGCGAACGCGGCCGGGTACGTCCGCTCCAGGTAGTGGTCGTCGGAAAGCCGCAGGTGCCGGCGGACGCTCATGACACCGGTCATCACCGGAGACAGCTCCTCGATGCTCTCGAACAGCGCGTCGGTCTCCAGACCGGGTCGAGGGTCACCCGTCGGCTGCAGCGGGGCGATGACCAGGTGCGCCTCGCCGGGCAGGTGTGCGCACAGGTGCGCCACGCGCAGGTCGTACCCGCTCTGTCGCGACTCGATCCGGCGTGAGGTTAGGACGAGGATTCTCATGACGCCTTTCGGGTCCGTCGGTCGCGGGAGAGCCACCGGCGCGCGCCCCGCTCCCGGACCTGGTCCACCCGCGCCTGCAGCCCCCGCTTGATCGGGTGCACGACGGCGAGCAGGCCGGGGGAGAGCCGGAGCGCCAGGAGGATGGCGGCGACGCGCAGCGTGCGGCGCTGGGCGTAGGCCACGCCGGCGTGGTGCCGCGCCGCGTTTACGTCGCCGTCGCGGAACGAGAGCCGCGCCCGCCGCAAGGACTGCACGTACCGGAGCCGGGGGAGCACGCGATCCAGCGCGGCGTGGGCCTCGGGATCCTGCGACGCCTCCGCGGCGCTGCTCAGCGCCTGTTCGCGCTGCGCCTCGAACTGCTCGGTGCGGTGGACATCGGTGGGACGGCTCTCCGACCCGGCCTCCATGCGGTACCGACCCAACCGGTCCGGGATCAGCCGGACGTCGTATCCCGCCACCAGTGTGCGCAGCCAGAAATCCAGGTCGTCGACCATCGGGGTGTCCGAGTGCAGGCCGCCCATCGCGTCCCAGACCTCGCGACGGATCGGCGCGGTGTAGTAAGGGTTGGGGCCGTCGATCACGTCGGCCATGCGGAGCGGTTCTGGACCGTCGAGCACCCGTCGCAGCCCTGCGGAGCGCAGGTAGCTGCGAGCGAGGCGCTGTTCGCCCGGATCGACGAACAGGTACGCGTCGCACGTGACGGCCGCGATCCCTGGATCCGAGGCCAACACCTGGCCGGTCCGCGCGCAGAAGTCCGGAGTGACCGCGTCGTCGGAGTTCAACGGGACCATGTAGCGGCCGGTGGCCAGCTCGGCCGCCGCCATCATCCCGCCGACCGGGCCCTTGTTCTCCTGCCGGACGAGCCGAATGCGTGGATCGTCCAGGTACGGGGCCAAGGCCTCCACGATTGCGTCCGAGTAGCCGTTGTCGACGACAATCAGCTCCCAGTCGTCCTCGGTCTGCGCGAGCACGGACTGGACGGTGCGGGGCAGCGTCTGCTCCGACTGGTACGCCGTGGTGAGGAAGCTGAAGGCCGGTCCGGCGCGCCCGGAACTTTCAGTCGTTGTCGTCACGATCGTGCTCTCCCCTGATATCCGCGACCGGGGCTGCGTGGCGGATGCACTCCGGGTTCACGGACGGGTGGAGATGTCCCCGGGGCCCCGCCTGCCGAAATATATCGGTCGCCCCGCTGGTCCTCTGCCGTGCCCCCGACCCGCGGGATTTTGCAGGCGAGCGCGGTCGAGGAGTTCCCCCACATCGACCCCGAGCAGATGCGCGTCACTTCAAACAGCTCTCAGTGATCGCCCGACAACAGCCCGGCCACCCCGGTGGAAGCCCGCTTGGCACGCCGGCGCGCCGCGTGCGCCCCCGCGTTCACCGACGGCACCGGCGGGGCGCCCCACGGATGCTGAGCGGTCGCCAGGGCGGAGCCGCTCAGTCGTCGGGGTCGGTGGGGCGGCCGCCGTCCTCGGGATCGTCGGTGGGGTCGTCCCGGCGCCGAGACGAGACGCGGACCATCGGGACGATTCGGCGCGGTCGACCTGACGTCGGCTCGTCGGACCCGTTGACCGGCTTGGGCCCGGTGGTCGGTGCCGAGCCGTTGGTGGACCCGTTCGGCGTTCCCGGTGTCGACGCGCCGTCATGGGGAGGCCGGGTCGGGGACAGGGCCGTCGTTGGCGCGTCCAGGCGGGAGCGCTCGAAACGCGCGGCCCGTTCAGCGTGACCCACGGGGGTCGTCGGTGTCGTGGGCGGAGCCACCTCCTGAGCGCCTGGTAATGCGGCCTCGGGCCGGCGCTCGGGGGCCCGCCCGCGGGCCGGCGCCGACGGTGGCCTCGGTGCCCGGCGGAAAGGTGAAGACACCCGCTCGGTCGGACTGTCGAGGCCGAAGATCGGCAGGATCTCGGTGGGCGCATCGAGATAGAAACGCCGGTCGTCCGGGCGGGGGTCGTCAGGGTCACCGTCGTGCCCGCTGTCGTAGGCGTCCCCGCCGTCGCCCCCGTGGCGGCGGGCCCTGCGCAGGAGCCCGTCGCGCAGCTCCCGGACGGCGTCCGGGGCCATCAGGTACAGCAGCCCGACGAAGATTCCCAGCAGCAGCAGGCCCTCGAGGGCGAGGAACAGCAGCCCGAGCACGATCGGGCGCTGGTCGGAGTGGGTCAGGCCGTGCTCGAGCACGCCCACCACCGTGCCGGCGGCTACGGCGGCGACCAGCGGAGGCAGGAGCACCTTGGCCAGGTCGCCGACCGAGACCCCGGCCAGGCGGCGCGCCAGCATGAGGCTGAGCAGGCCCCCGACGACGCCGTCGATCGAGGCGGCCAGACCCACCCCGATCAGGCCGAAGGGCAGCAGCAGGATCAGCGCGCCGAGACCGACGACGATGCTCACGCCGGTCAGGTAGTTGATGAGCTTGCTGGCTCCCGCGCCCTTGATCGACTCGATGCCGATGGCGCCCATGGCGACCCCCGGCCCGTAGCCGGCCATGGCCGCGACGAACAGGCCCGCCGGGCGCCACTGCTCGCCGAGCAGCACCACGATCAGGGGCTGCCCAAGCGCGATGAGCACCGCGGCGAACGGGGTGGTGGCGCTCCAGAGCATCCGCAACGAGCGCAGCATGCTGTGCCCGAAGCGCGTGATGTCTGCGGCGATGCGCGCGAAGGCGGGGAAGAGCACGTAGGAGGCGACCTGGATGATCGCCTGCCCGGGCAGGATGCCGATCCGGCGGCCGTAGCGGTACTGTCCCGCGGCCGCGATGTCCAGACGCCGCCCGACCAGCGCGGACTGGACGATTTCGCGGGCGTCGTCGAAGACACCAGAGATGATCAGGGGGGCGGCGTAGCCCGCCATCTCGCGCCAGATCCGGAAGGTGAACGTCCCCTTGCCCGGGCGCCACCGGGCCATGGTCCAGCACGCGATCAGGGTGGCGGTCTGCGAGGCGTAGAGGCCGATGACCATGCCCCACACGCCGAACCCGAGCAGGCACAGCGTGACCGTGACCAGCGCGAACGTGCTCGCGGTGGTGGGGTCGACGACCAGGCGGCGCTTGAAGTTGAACCGGCGCTGCATCAGCGCCTCGGGCACGTTGAGCAGCGAGTGCATCAGCAGGGTGCCGCAAGTCGCGGCGCAGATCAGGCCGACCAGCCGATCGTCGAAGTACAGCGCCAGCAACGGCGCCGCGGCCAGCGCGCTCAGCGACATCGCCGTGCCGGTGACCAAGCTGACCCAGAAGGCGGTGTTCGCGGCGTCCTCGACCTCGCGCTCGCGCTGGATCAGCGCCGCCCGCATGCCGCCGTCGGCCATCGTGGTCAGGAAGTTGGCGAACAACGTCCCGAGCGTGAAGGTCCCGATCTCGAGCGGGGTGAGGATCCGGGCGATGACGATGGTCTGCGATAGCGAGATCAGCTGGGTGAACACCAGCGCGACCGAGGCGAACGCGGCTCCGCGGCGCAGCTTCGAGCCGAGTCCCTCCAGCGGCGGGTCGTGCTCGCTGTCGGGCACCGAGGATGATCCACCCTCGGACGGCGGGTCGACGGTCTGGGCCCCCAGGTGCGGCGTCGGCACGTCGAGGCCCGGGGCCGCCGGTACTGCGGCCCCACCCTCGGTATGCATCGGATTCGTCTCTGGTGGCTGGCTCATCGATCCGTCGTCGCCGGCGTCGCACGCCCAAGGTCGGGCCGCGCCACCCCGGGCACGCCCGGGGCATCTCATCCTAGCGAGCACAGCTCGTGGCACGATGCGCCACCAGTTGCCTGCTGGGGGAGGTTCGGATGTCGGCACTGTTCACCAGTCTGTTTCCGGTGGCGCTCATCTGTCCGGAATGTCGTTCAGAGTTGACTTTCGAGGCGTCGGCGGCCCAGCCGCTGCCAGCAGGCCTGTTCGGCGTCCTAAGCTGTGGATGCGGGTCGTATCCGGTGCTGGACTCGATTCCGGTGCTGCGCTCGGGGCGGATCGACGTGCAGGACCACACGACCGGGCGCGCCGAGGTCGTAGGCCCGCGGGTGGAAGAGCTCGTCGAGCTCGTGCGCGCTGACCGCGGGCTGGATGCCCTGATCCAGCTGCTGGCCTTTCCGCCGACCATCCCCTTCGGCTTGGCGGACCGTCCCGGCCTGCGGTTGCCGTTCACCCGGGGGCCGCTACCCCGGGTGGCCCGCGCCGCTCGCCGCGCAGAGGTGTCGGAAATGCTCGACGATCTCGACGAGCTCACCGCGCAGGACTGGATGGAGCTGTGCTATCTCCGCTCCTCGGGAAGTCACAGCGCCGACATGTTCCCGTACTTCTTCGCCCGTTTCGGCCAGCCCCGCCATCTGTCGTCGCTATCGCTTCTGCGGGCCCTGCCGGAGGACAATCGTCCCGTTCTCGATCTCGCGTGCGGGTTCGGGCACATCATGTACAATCTGGCGGCACGCCAGGCGCCCCGGCGCTCGGTGGGCGTGGACCGCAACTTCTTCCAGCTGTGGGTGGCGCGGCGCTACGTCGCACCCGGACAGTCTTTCCTCTGCAGCGACCGGATCGACGCGCTTCCGTTCGGTGACGACGTGTTCTCGGCGTCGGTGTGCACCGACGCGTTCCACCTGTTTCCCGCCCAGCAGGCGTGCATGGATGAGCTGCGGAGGGTCGCGGCACGGGACACCGTGGTGCTCGACCGGATCGGCAACCGGCTCCTCGCCCCCCGCGACACCGACCTCGAGCGTGACCCCCAGGGTTACGTCGACCTCCTGCGCGACGCGCCTTACCGCCTGGCCTGCGAGGACGACCTGTTCGCGGGTTACCGCCGCGGCGTAGGGCCGCAGCTGGCCCGACAGCGCAAGCCCTCGGAATTCGACGAGCACAAGTGGCTCTCGCTGATCACGAGCGCGGACCCGACCCTGTTCCGCGACTACGGGCGATTCACTCGATGGCCGCACGCCGAGGGCGACCTGCGGATCAATCCGATCTACCAGATCGAGCGCGATGCCGACGGTGACGTTCGACTGGTGTTCGTGCTCCCGACGACGTGGTACGCCTTCGAGAACGGGCTGATGACCTCCTACACCTCCGCGGGGGAGACGCTGGATTCGGCGACCTTCGACGCTGTCGCTGCCGGTTATCCCGTTGGGGACACCGACTTCTTCGTGCGCCGCTTTGTGGTGCTCGCGATTCCTCCGCGCTACCAACGCACCCCCGACACGCCGCGGGCAAGCCTTGTCGGCGGCCTCACGCGGGGCCAGGGTCGTTTCAAGATCATGGGATCAGCTTGAGGATGGTGAAGGGGCGGTTCATGGCCCGCGTCGCCCAGCGGGTTGCTTCGGTGATGTCGTGTCGGCCGGTGAGCCGTAGGGCTCCGATGGCGA